>OWID01000002.1_pt1 | contig 218382 bp, 224 predicted proteins | sample 1732661 | NCBI WGS metagenome assembly OWID01 (sample SAMN05065739, study PRJEB22554) | human gut metagenome | biome: ENVO:2100002; feature: ENVO:00000062; material: ENVO:00002003 | host: Homo sapiens | place: USA
ATGTGAGCAAAAACACAGCACTGGAAACCTTGTGGTGCTACAACAACCAGCTGACGTCACTGGATGTGAGCAAAAACACAGCACTGGAAACCTTGGACTGCTCCGAAAACCAGCTGACCTTACTGGATGTGAGCAAAAACACAGCACTGGAAACCTTGTGGTGCTACAACAACCAGCTGACCTCACTGGATGTGAGCAAAAACACAGCACTGATAGACTTGAACTGCTCCGAAAACCAGCTGACCTCACTGGATGTGAGCAAAAATACAGAGCTGGGCTGGTTGTACTGCCAAGACAACCAGCTGACCTCACTGGATGTGAGCAGCAACACAAAGCTGAAATACTTGAAATGCTCCGAAAACCAGCTGACGGAACTGGATGTGAGCAAAAACACAAACTTGACACATTTAATCTGCCATAGCAACAAGCTGACGTCACTGGATGTGAGCAAAAATACAGAGCTGAGCTGGTTGTACTGCGAAGACAACCAGCTGACCTCATTGGATGTGAGCAAAAATACAGAGCTGCTCAATAGCTATGTTGACTTCAGTGGTCAGACAAGGGAAATTCCGGTGCCGCAGGGCGCGGACGGCAGCTGGAGCCTGGACCTGTTCAACCTGGTGGACGACTGGAACAGGGTGAGCGATGAAAAGGTGACAAATGCTGACCTAAGTGGCAGCACCGTCAGATGGACGGACGGAAATGTTCAGCCGGTGGTTACCTACAATTATGATACAAAATATATTACAAATATGGATGTGACCCTGACGCTGATTCCGCAGCAGTTAACCCAACCGCAGCCAACCGACCCGACCACCCCAGAAACCACCGCACCAACCGACACCGACCACACGGTGCAGACCGACAACAGCGGACATGCACCTGTGGAGGACAACACCGCACTGCCGAGCTTCTGGGACTTGGTGACCGAGCGTATCAACGCCACACCGCGCGGCGGCAAGATTACCATTAACATGGGCGCGCGCGCCGTTCCTGACAGCGTGCTGAATGCACTGCGTGAGCGCAAGCTGACCGCGACCTTCCGCTATGGCGATACCGAGCTGACACTCACACCCGACCAGCTCCCACCGGAAGGAATGCTCACCGAGTGGACGCTGCGCGAGCTAGGAAATTATGTCACCGAAGCGGATGAAAGTATACGGATATCCGTAGAGAAATCCGAAGCAGAAAATGCAACCGCAACAGAAACAACCACACCGGCAGCAGACACCGGCAAACCCAACCCAGCCACCGGCGAAACCACCACAACAGCAGCAGCTCTGCTTGTTGCCGTTGTTGCCTTGACGGGCTTGGGAGTAACGCTGAAGAAGAAGTAAACGAACAGAAAAGCAAATCATAAAACCGCCCTCCTTGGAGTGAGAAAAGTACACCTGATAGAAAATAGAACACCCCACCGATCTCGTATCGGTGGGGTGTTTTTTCGCGCAATTTTATGTTATAATATTCGAAAACGTGTGTTATTGGTCGAAAGCAAGGGATTGTTCTCTTGCTATTGTAAATTTTTTGCGAACAAAGCAACGGCAAAAAGATGGAGGAATCCGATGGTAACAGGTGCAATTAAAAATAAAGTGGATAAAATTTGGACCGACCTTTGGGCGGGAGGCATTACCAACCCTTTGACGGTTATTGAACAGCTGACCTATCTGATGTTCATTCGGTCGCTTGATGAAAAGGAAATGGAAACCGAAGAGCTGGAAAACATGAGCGGCGAAAAGCTCAGCAAGATTTTCCCACAGTCGCCGGTTGGTCAGGCGATGCGGTGGAGCCGCTTTAAAAATAACGATGCAAGGGAAATCTATGAAGTCATCTCCCAGCGGGTATTCCCTGCCATCAAAAACATGAAAAATGGCCATCTGCCTGACTTTGACGAAAAGGGCGAGATGATCGAAGTGCAGGAAGAGTCCGGCGAGCAGCAGGAAAGCACCGCCTTTGCGCGCTATATGAGCGACGCGATGTTCCTGATCCCGACGCCACAGGTGCTGCAGAAGATTATCACCGGCCTGGACGATCTGTATGAGCACGACCTCACTGGTCTGGATGTGCAGGGTGATCTGTACGAGTATATGCTGGGCAAACTGGCAACAGCGGGTCAAAACGGACAGTTCCGCACACCAAAACAGATTCGCGAAATGATGGTGGAGCTGATCGCACCGACACCGGACGATGTGATCTGCGACCCGTCCTGTGGTACAGCGGGATTTCTGGTGTCCGCGTCGGAGTATATCCGCAAACACTACGAGGATACCATGACAGCGGAGCAGTGGGAGCACTTTGCCACCGATGCCTTCAGCGGCTTTGATATGGACCGCACCATGCTGCGCATCTCGGCGATGAACCTGATGCTGCACTCGATCACTAACCCTGATGTGCGCTATATGGACAGCGTGTCCAAGCAGAATCAGATTCGGGAAAAATACACCATCTGCCTGGCAAATCCGCCGTTTAAGGGCACCGTCGATGCCGAAAGCATCAACGATGATCTCAAGGCAGTCACCAACACCAAAAAGACAGAGCTGTTGTTTTTGGCGCTGTTTCTGCGCATCCTCAAAAAGGGCGGCCAGTGTGCCTGCATCGTGCCGGACGGCGTGCTGTTTGGTTCCTCCAAGGCGCATCAGTCCATCCGCAAAGAGCTGGTGGAGAATCACCACCTGCGCGCGGTGATTTCGATGCCGTCCGGTGTGTTCAAGCCCTATGCGGGAGTATCCACCGCAGTGCTGGTGTTCACCAAGACCGGCATGGGCGGCACCGACAAGGTCTGGTTCTATGACATGAAGGCCGACGGCTACTCGCTGGACGACAAGCGCGCGCCGGTCGAGCAGAACGACATCCCCGACATCATTGAACGCTTCCACCACCTGGACAGCGAGGAAGGAAGAGCGCGCACCGAGCAGAGCTTTTTTGTGCCGAAGCAGGAGATTGCGGACAACGGCTATGACCTGTCGATCAATAAGTACAAAAAGGTGGAGTATGTGCCGGTGGAGTACCCTTCCACCACCGAGATCATGGCAGACCTGCACGAGCTGGAAATGGACATCACGGCAGGACTGGCGGAACTGGAGGAGATGCTGTGATGGCGAGATTAGGGGATGTATTTGAATGCCAAATTACTGGCGAATGGGGCAATGAGTGCTCTGAAAATGAAATTGGTACCAAAGTATTGCGAACTACCAATTTTACACCTGAAGGCATAATCAATTATGACGATGTAGTTATACGCAGTATCAATGAAACTAAAGTTGAAAAAAAGCGACTTCGTTATGGCGATATTATTCTTGAAAAATCAGGTGGAACAGAAAAAACGCCGGTTGGTCGTGTAGTGTTTTGTGATGAATCTATTGAAAAGGGTATATATTTGTGCAATAATTTCACCCAAGCAATGAGAGTGAATCAAGACATAGCTATTCCAAGATATGTATTTTATGTTATGTGGAATCTCCATTATTCTGGTAGAACTGACTTGCTACAGAATAAAACTACGGGCATTCGAAACTTGCAAGTAAAGTCCTATTTAAATGAAAATTGTCCCATTCCACCCCTTGATGAACAACGCAAAATTGCGGCGGTGTTGGACAAGGTAAGTGACCTGATTGCCAAACGCCGCCAGCAGCTTGACAAGCTGGATGAGCTTGTCAAGGCAAAGTTTGTGGAGATGTTTGGGGATCCAGTAAGTAACCCGAAAGGATGGCAACTTGTGCCACTTGGAGAGTGTGTGACAACAATTGACAATGGAAAAAGTTTTGTTTGTTCAAACGAGACACGAAAAAATGAATGGCCAGCCATTTTGAAATTAAGTGCAGTCACATACGGAGAGTATAACTCAAATGAAAACAAGGCTTTATTGGATTCTTCACAATTTATAGAAAATGCAGAAGTTCATTCTGGAGACTTACTTTTTACCAGAAAAAACACGCCTGAATTAGTCGGAATGGCGGCATATGTATATTCTTCACCAGCTAAACTTATGATGCCTGATTTGATATTCAGGTTGAATACAAAAGACAATTGTTCAAAAATATTTTTATGGCAACTAATCAATCATGAATTATTCAGAAAAAATATTCAAAACATTGCCTCAGGTTCTGCAAAATCTATGTCAAATATTTCCAAGGAGCGGCTAATGCAATTGGTGATTTATTTGCCCCCTATCAAATTACAAAACCATTTTGCCGCCTTTGTCGAGCAAACAGAAAAAACAAAAACAACCATCAGCAAAAGCCTGGAAAAGCTGGAAACGCTGAAAAAGGCGCTGATGCAGGAGTGTTTTGGGTGAGGTGAATTAGGTGGGAAGTTTTACACAGAAAATGAAACCCCAATATGGTATACAAACTTACGAGGATGTACGAAAGACATATGAATGGATTGTAAAAGCTATACAGCAACTTGGCTTATCTGACAATGTTACAGAAGAGTTTATGTTTTACATAGGGGAAATTCTATGCCATGTAAACAGTTTTGAAGAATTTAGAGACAATGCGTATGGCATGCATGATTTTCGTTTAGTATCATTTCATGTCTATATATGGAAAAATAGTGATCTTATTGGTGATATATCGACTTGCTTGGATATGCTACTTGTATCAGCAAATTCAAAAGTAATGTTGGAAAATTTAACATCCCTTTTAAATAGTACATCCCTGGATGAAAAAGAACAGAAAAATAATGTGTGCATACAAAATCATTATAATAATATTGGAGTTGTTGTGACAGGGGATAACAATATTATTGCTAATGACAGTAGTATTGTGAATCATATAGATGACAAGCAACCTTCTTGTGTTGATAAATCGACGCAAAATGATATGGGGAAGGATAAAAACAGTTCTGAATCATATCAAAACGTCGAGGTTGTCGCTAAAGGAAACGATAATATTATAGCTAATAATAACAGCTCGATTACGATTGATCCTAATAAAAAGGAATCAAAGGTGAAACAGCAGATAACAGCGTTAGGACAAAATATATCTTCCAATATTGTTTGGAGTATATTGACAAAATTTATTACGGCAATAAAGTCTTTTTTAAACTAAGTGAGGTGAGAAAGAATGGAAGAGTATAAATTAACTTTGGGAGTAGAATCCACAGATGATTATAAAAAGGCAAAACAGGATTTCATTCAAGCGATGATGTCAATACAAAAGTTGTCTCCACAACAGCAGCAAAAGTTAGCTGAGGAGATATTTGGAGAGGCGAGCGTTATCGCTGTAAGCCAGATTTTTCGTCGTTATTTGGGATGAGGTGACCACCTATGACCAACTTCTCTTTCCTCCAATCCAAACCCGAATATGCCCTCTTTGCCTCTGCCTGCATCGAAGCCGAAACAATCTATGCTTCTGCTCCGGCGATGTGTGCGGTGGGCTGCCGCAAGGCGCTGGAACTGGCGGTGAAGTGGGTCTACTCGGCAGATAACACCATGCAGATGCCCTATAAGGACAACCTGCAATCGCTGATTCATGAACCTTCCTTCCGCTTTGCGGTGGACTACAACACCTGGGGGAAAATCCCGTTTATCATCAAACTGGGAAACCTTGCCGTACATACCGAACGCAGCGTGCAGAAGTGTGATGCACTGGTATCGCTGCGCAGCCTGTTCGAATTTGTCCAGTGGATTGACTATTGCTATGGGGAGGATTATGTTGAACGCACCTTTGATGAAGCGCTGATCCCGACCGAAAAGGTGATAGTCGATACCAAAAAGCTTAAGGAACAGGAAAGCCTGCTGAGCAAAAAGGACGCTGAGATCGAGGCACTGCGCAGACAGATTGAACAGATGTCGGCACAGTATACAGCAAAGAAGGAAGAGCACAAACAAAAACGCACCTTTGAGCCGGAGGACCTTTCGGAATATAAGACAAGAAAGATCTATATTGATGTGGACATGAAGCAGATGGGCTGGAAGTTTGACGGCGCCGATGCTGACGTGTTCGAGGAGTACCCAGTCGAAGGCATGGCGGGAATCCCTGGGCAGATGGGCTACTGCGACTATGTCCTGTTCGGCAAGGACGGTCTGCCGCTTGCCGTCGTGGAGGCAAAGCGCACCAGCCGAGACCCCAACACCGGCTACAAGCAGGCGTCCCTCTATGCCGACTGTCTGGAACACAAATTTGGTCGCCGGCCGATGATCTTCACCACCAACGGCTTTGAAACCTATTTTCAGGACGAGCTGTCCGGCGCACAGCGCAAGGTCAGCGCCATTTTCAGCAAGGACGACCTGCAGAAGCTGATGAACCGCCGCACTGAAAAGCTCGATTTGATGAACATTCCGGTCGATGACCGCATCACCGACCGCTATTATCAGAAGGAGGCCATTCGCGCCGTCTGCGAAAAGACACAGCAGGGCTATCGCAAGCATCTGCTGGTCATGGCGACCGGCACCGGCAAGACCCGCACCGCTGCCAGTCTGGTCGATGTGCTCAGCCGCGGCAAGTGGGTGACCAACATCCTTTTCCTTGCCGACCGCACCGCACTGGTCAAGCAGGCGAAGGACGGCTTCAAGGATTACCTGCCCGAGATGTCGCTGTGCAACCTTTGCACCAACAAAGACGATCGCAACGCCCGCATCGTCTTTTCGACCTATCCGACCATCCTCAACGCCATCGACGACACCAAGACAGTAGAAGGACAGCGGCTGTTCACGCCGGCTCACTTTGATCTGATTATCATTGACGAGAGCCACCGCAGCATCTTTAAAAAGTATCGCGCCATCTTTGAATACTTTGACGCAGTGTTGGTCGGACTGACAGCAACCCCAAAGACAGACGTTGACCACAATACCTATGACTTTTTTGAGATGCCACATGATATCCCGACCTACGCCTACGACTATGAAACCGCGGTTTATCAGGACCATGTGCTGGTGCCCTACTACAACTACGAGGTCAAAACCAAGTTTCTGGAGGAAGGCATCACCTATGACGAACTGTCCGACGCCGACAAGGAACGCTATGAGGAGGACTTTGTCGAAGATGACGGCGGTCTGCCGGACTTTATTCCATCGGCACAGCTCAATCAGTTTGTGTTTAACGAGGCAACGGTGGATACCGTCCTTCAGGATCTGATGGAGCGCGGCATCAAGGTAGCGGGTGGAGATCGTTTGGGTAAAACCATCATCTTTGCGCAGAACAAGCGTCACGCGCAGTTTATCCTGGAACGCTTCTACAAACTCTATCCTCAGTATAGCAGCTTTGCACAGCGGGTCATCTGCGAGGACTCCTATGCGCAGCGAGTGATTGATGATTTTAAGGTAGCGGAAAAGGAACCGCACATTGCCGTCTCGGTTGATATGATGGACACCGGAATTGACGCTCCGGAGTGTGTCAACTTGGTGTTCTTTAAAAAGGTGCGCTCCAAAGCAAAATTCTGGCAGATGATTGGCAGGGGAACCCGCTTGTGCAAGGGATTGAGCTGCATCGACCAGATCGACGGGGAGTACACTGACAAACGGCGCTTTCTGATCTTTGACTACTGCGGAAACTTTGAGTATTTCCGGCAAAAACAGAATGGTTATGAAGCCAGGGAAACCAAGAGTCTGACCGAGAACATCTTTAGCAAGCGCATCCGCATTGCGATGAACCTGCAGGACTACGCATACAGTGACGCACAATACCAGCAGTGGAGGGCAGAACTGGTGAACACCTGTCGCGAACAAATCTGCGCGCTCAATCTGGAACTGATTGAGGTGCGCTTGCAGCGTCAGTTTGTCGAAAAATTCCAAAAGCCCGATGCACTTGAATGCATCGGAGAAGGGGATAAAGGAGAGCTGATTGGGAAGATTGCTCCGATTGTCCGCTCCCAGGACCCGGATGAATATGCAAAGCGATTTGACAACTTTATGTATGGCTTGATTCTTTCCCACATGGAACAGATGCCCTCTTTTCACTCAGCGAAAAAACAGCTGCAAAACATGGCTGCCTTGCTCGAGAAAAAGGCAAACGTCCCGAAGGTAAAGGAGAAAATTTCACTCATTCGAGAGATTGGCAGCGAAACCTTCTGGGAGGCAAACGATATTCTGCTGTTTGAACGGGTGCGTCGGGAGCTGCGGGGCATTATCTCTATCCTGGTGGAGGGAGAAAATAAAAAGACGATCACCACCAGCCTCAGCGATCCGGTGATGGAGCAGCAGGAGGGTGTGCTGCTTGACCAGGCATATGATTTTGAGGATTACCGCCAGAAGGTCAACCGCTATGTCGAAGAGCACGGAAATCAGCTTGTGATTCATAAACTCAAACACAACCTGCCGCTGACCGAGGTGGACTACCGCGAACTGGAGCATATCCTGACGGTGGAGCTGGGAAGCCGCGAGGACTACCGGCGGGAATTTGGAGATACACCGTTTGGCTTGCTGATCCGAAAGATTGCAAAACTCGATCACGACGCAGCAATGCAGGCTTTTTCTCAGTTTATCAACGACCAATCGCTGACCCAGTCGCAGATCGCGTTTGTCCACAAGGTGATCCACTATGTCGAACAGAACGGCTACATGGAAAGTGTGACCGCACTGCAAAAGCCGCCGTTTGACAAGCCGATCTCTTTCCTGAAGCTGTTTAACAATGCGCAGCGAGAACAGCTTTTGCAGGTGATCCATTCGGTCAAGAGCAATGCGGAGAATGTAACTGCGTGATGAGATTGCAATAGAATTTTTATATCTTATTGCCACTTGGAGGCCCCGATGGTGAGCTGGGTGCTGCCACCCGTTATCTCAGCCAGCGCTATACAGCGCCATGGGGACAGGTGCGCGCCGGTCTGACCGATGTCGGCACCGAGGAGCTCGCACATATCGAGTTAGTCAGCACCATTCTGTATCAGCTGACCCGCAATCTGACCGTCGATCAGATCAAGGAGGGCGGCCTGGATGCCTACTTTGTCGACCACACCACCGGTATCTATCCGCAGGCAGCCAGCGGCGTTCCGTTCTCGGCATCGACGCTGCAGTCCACCGGCGATATCGTCTGCGATTTGGTGGAGGATTTGGCAGCAGAACAAAAAGCCCGTGTGACCTACGACAATATCCTGCGTCTGGTCGATGACCCTGATATTCTCGATCCGATCCGCTTCTTGCGCGAGCGTGAGATCGTACATTTCCAGCGCTTTGGCGAGATGCTTCGTATCGCGCAGGAGCAGCTGGACAGCAAAAACTTCTATGCTTTCAACCCGTCCTTTGACGGCGTACCGGCTAAACCTCAGACAAAAAAATAAGCAGTTTTGTTCGGTGCAAGTTATAAAAGAAAGCGGCGCCTCCCTTGACGGAGGTGCCGCTTTCTTTTATAATTACAATATCTCTAATAGAAATATTGGGAGGTGCACATGGAATACCTGATTTTGGGACTGCTGACCCTCTCGCCGATGACCGGCTATGAATTGCAGCAGTTCATTAAAAACAATCTTTCGCTCATCTGCTCCCACAGTGCGGGCAGCGTGCAGACAGCACTGATAAAGCTCACAAAAGAGGGAAAGATTCGCGCGGATATGACGATGGAGGGCAGACGGCGCAAGAAAATATTCTCCATCACGCAAGAGGGACAGGCGGTGTTTTCCGACTGGGCTGCCCAACCGATGCGAGCGGACAAGGTGAAAAACATGGAGCTGTCTCACCTGTTCTTTCTGGGACTGGCAAAACCGGAGGAACGCATCGAGGCAATCCGTGATTATCTCCGCCAAATGGAGAATACCAAAGCGATTTTGTGTGCGATTCGGGAGCGTTTTGCACAGATCCAGCAGGGAACACTGCCGCCTGGACAGAGCTGGGAGGAGATCTTCCGCTTTCAGGGCTACACCATCGAGTACGGCATCGCCGCCGCTCAGTTTGAACTGAATTGGTACAACCATCTGCTTTGTGAATTGGAGGAACAACAATGAATATTTTGGTTTTAAACGCAAGTCCAAAGGGAAAAAACTCGACCACCGTCCACACAGCGCTCTATTTGCAGGCACTGCATCCAGAACATACATTCAGCTTTTTGCCGGTGGGACAGCGGATCAAAAGCTACGAAAAGGACTTTTCGACGGTGCGCAAGGCGCTGGAACAGGCCGACCTGATTCTGTTCTGTTATCCAGTCTACACCTTTATTGCGCCGTACCAGCTGCACCGTCTGATCGAACTCATCAAGGCGGACGGCGTCGATCTCTCCGGCAAGTTTGCCTCCCAGATTACCACCTCCAAGCATTTTTACGATGTGACCGCCCATCGCTATGTGGAGGAAAACTGCTTTGATCTGGGCATGAAGGTGGTGCGCGGGCTTTCCGCAGATATGGACGATCTGCTCACCGAACAGGGCCAGAAGGAGGCGCGGATGTACTTTGACCAGCTGATGTTCTCCTGCAAACACGGACTGTTTGTCACTGAGCCCGCCAAGGCGCCGGCACGGGAAAAAACGGTGTATCAGCCTGTTCTGACCTCGGTTGCAAAGACGCGAAAGAAGGATGTGGTGATTGTCACCAACGCTGCACCGGAGGACGAAAATCTGCGGAATATGATTTCCGATTTTCGCGCCGCGCTGCCATACGAGAGCAGAGTGGTCAATCTGCGCGAATTTGCCTTTGACGGCGGCTGTCTGGGCTGCTTTGGTTGTGCCATCACCGGCAAATGTGTCTACAAGGATGGGTTCGACGAATTTTTGCGCAATACCATCCAGACAGCGGACGGCTTTGTCTACGCCTTCACCATCTCCGACCACTATACCCATTCCAGCTTCAAATGCTTTGACGACCGGCAGTTCTGCAACGGTCATCGCACCGTCACCCACGGCACACCGATTGCCTACCTCATCAGCGGCGACTACCGCTACGAGAGCAATTTGCGGATGATTGTGGAAGGACGCAGCGAAGTCGGCGGCAACTACCTGTGCGGCGTCGCCACCGATGAGCAAAACACCACCGAAAATATCCGGTCGCTGGCGGAGAATCTCACCTTTGCGATGAAGAAAAAGCTCACTCGTCCTGCCAATTTTTATGGCGTCGGCGGTATGAAGATTTTCCGCGACCTCATCTATGTCATGCAGGGACTGATGAAGGCCGACCACAAATTCTATCAGCAGCACGGCATCTATGACTTCCCGCAGAAACAGAAAAAGCGCATTCTGCAGATGAAGCTGGTGGGTTCGCTGATTGCAATCCCATCGGTACAGAAAAAGATGAAGGGCCAGATGAATCAGTACATCATCGGGCCGTATCAGAAGGTAGTGGAGCAGGCGAAAAACAATAGGAAGTAGGACAGCTCCTGGAAGGGAGAAACGCTGCAGCTGGGGAAACCGGAAAAGATGCCCTAATTTTTCAGTATTTTTCCTCCATGTTTCCAAAATCAATTTATGACGCTTGTACTATGGTAAGAGCAGTGCTATGATGAGGAAAACGAAAGGGAGTGAATCCATGAAAATAAAGCATCTGAATCTGCTGTATCTGACGCTGCTTGCAGGGTATCTGCCGTGTCAGCTTTTGTTCACCCTGTTTTCCTTTGCTGCTTTTGGCAAGCTGGTAATCCCACCCACCCTTGCAAACACCGCTGTAATGCTGGGAGTGGTGTGGTTTGCGCTGCACCAAAGCGGCTATCCGATCCGCCGCACCTTTTCTTTTGGCAAGGTTTCGGCTGTGGTGTGGATTCGTACCTTGCTGTGTGCAGCCGCGCTGCTGCTGTCCAAGCTCCTGTTTCAGGCAATGCTGCCCGCAGCGCAGGTGGATGGCGGCGACGTGGTATCACAGACGCTATCGGGCAGCTCGATGCTCTTTTCTGTGCTGTTCCTCGCCGTGGTGCCTGCTCTGGGAGAGGAATATGTTTTTCGAGGCGTGTTTTATCGACTGCTTCGAGAGAAAACAGGAATTGGAATTGCAGCGCTCACCAGTGCGCTGTATTTTGCAATGATGCACTTTCAACTGGAGCACCTGTTTTCTTCGTTGCTGCTGGGATTGTGCAGCGCCTTGCTTTTGGAGGAGGCAGGCTCGCTGCTGCCTTCCTTGCTGCTGCACTTTCTGGTCAATTCGTTTCCGGTGCTGCTGACAATGGCTGCGCAGCGGGAGGATTCGATGTTGACCGACTTCTTGGCTGTATTGCTCGCTCTGCCTGCCATCGGCAAAGGAGTGCTTGCCTTGCTGCTTGCCGTCGTTTCGCTGGGACTTGCCGGACTTCCGGTGCTCCTGCGGCAGAAATCTGCACTGTGGCAGACCGGCACGGAACGGGTGACTGGCGTGGTCACGATCGCCATTTTGGCGGTGTGGGTATTTTTTACCTTCGTGTTCCTCCACTAGCAAAAAGGGCAGACGCAGGTCTAAGATGAACCTAAAAACAATACACTGGACACAGAGGTGTTTTGGATGAAAATAACCGTAATTTATGGACAGAACCACAAGGGTTCTACCTATCATATTGCGCGCATGCTGGCTCAAAAGCTGGGCGGAGAGATCACCGAGTTTTTTCTGCCGAGGGACTTTGGCGAGTTCTGCGTGGGATGCAACAGCTGTTTTCTCAAGTCGGAGACACTGTGCCCGCACTATCAAAAGCTGCTGCCCATCAGGCAGGCGATGGATGAGGCGGATGTGCTGATTTTTGCAAGTCCGGTCTATGTCTACCACGTCACCGGCGCGATGAAGGCGTTTCTGGACCACTTCGGCTATCGCTGGATGGTTCACAGGCCGGAGGCTTCGATGTTTCACAAACAGGCGGTCTGCGTCTCCACGGCGGCAGGCGCCGGCATGAGCCACACAAACAAGGACATTGCAGACAGCCTGTTTTTCTGGGGTGTAGGGAAGGTGTATACCTGTGGCATCCGCGTCAAGCAGGTCAGCTACGACCTCGTCAGTGAGGAGGTCAAGGCACAGGCAGACCGAGAGACCACAGCGCTTACAAAGAAGATTCTTCGCAACTACGGCAAAGTCCAGCCTGGACTGAAAACCAGACTGTTCTTTGAGGTGATGCGCCGAATGCAGGGACTGACAGAAAACGATCGCCTTTACTGGCAGCAGCAGGGATGGAACGGAAAAAAGCGCCCCTGGAAAGAATAACAGCAAAAACACGAGCCGGTCAGAGCGACCGGCTCGTGTTTTTTTACAGGTCATCCTCCTGATCGGAAGGACGGCGGCGCGGCATCCGAACCAGACTGATGACCCGCAGGACAATCAGCAGCGAAATGCCAAAGATAATATAATAAAGCAGGATGTCGTTGGAAGAATTGTTCCCATTTTGAGCATCACTGTATAAGGTCTGGGGTTGTCCGGAGACAGCAGCGGCTGTGACATCGCTGGACACCGAAACGACGGTATCCTGTTCGTCGCCGTCCGAAGTGTCCTCCGCAGTATCGGAGTCCTCCTTGGTAATATTCTCGATGCCCATCTGCTCAAACACCTTCTGCATCACCTCGCTGTTTTCATCGGAGAGGATAAAGTAATACTGGTTGGTGGTAGTATAGCTGGTGGAGGTGCTGGTATTATTGGAATCGCTGGTGGTGGTTTCGGAAGAGGTGGAGCGTTCGATGGTGGTCGTTTCCTCGCTGCCGGCGGCGGAGGATTTGGTAGAGCTGCTCGACGAACTGGACGACGATTTCTCCTGCTTTGTCTCCTCCTCAGTTTCCTCAGTGATGCCTTCCGGCAAACCGGCACCGCCGTCAGGATACTGGTCGTGCTGTGGTCCGGTGCAGGTGACATCTGCTACCATGGCTGCATCCGAAACGTCGATGTCGTTGACGCCGCTGATTCCGTCCATGCCGATATACTCTATGGTGGGATACTGCTCTATCTGAATTTTCAGGTAGCGGCAGCTGGTGGACAGCTCTGCTTCAAAAACTTCCTCGAAAAAGACATTGCCTTCATCACGGGTGAATTTGGTGACATCCACCATTTCCATCTTAACCGGCTCGAAGGTAGCTCCGTCGAACGACTCCTGGATGCTCAGTCCATAGGGAAACAGCGTCTGCTCCGGTTCTTGCGGCTCATCGGAAAACTTGTACCCTTTCATCTTGTCAAATTGCAGCAGATAATATTGGTTGTCGCTTCGACAGTAGACCTTGTTATTTGTTCGGTCGATCCAAAGCGGCAGCAGTTCAAACTGTTCAGAAGTATTGGGAAGGGTGTTGTAAGCAAGGGTGCCATCCGAATAGCGAACCGCAAAGGAGGCAAGGTAGCGATAGAGTGAGACACGGACGTGGTCGATGTTTTTGACGGCGTAAACCAGTTCACCAGGCTGATGATAATCGGACACAGACAGAGCACTCAGGTCGTCGAGCGGCGGTGTGATGGTTCCCTGCAATCCATAGGAAGAGACGATGAGATTATAGGTTTCCCTCAGCTGGGTCGATTCGGAAGAAGAACATTGATCCTGAAAGGAATCTGCGTGAATTTGCATTGGAAAGATCATGACTCCAATCAAAATGAAAATTGTAAGAAGCTTTTTCAAAAACAGCACATCCTTTTTGGGGTTTTTCCTTATTTTACCAAGGAACAAACGTTCTTGCGACTTTTTTCGACAACTTTGTATATTGGCACAAATTTTGTGGCATTTTCAGGAGAAAATGCACAGCAAAACCGCCGTAAAAAAGAGCCGGAAGGGTGTATTACAGCACCCTTCCGGCTCTTGCAGTAAGGACCAAAAGCAGAAAATTATTTTACTTCGATCAGCTCATATTCACGGTTGCCCATGCCCAGTTTGACAGCATGTTCCAGGCAGGTCTGCCAGTTGGTGTCAGGATGGGTGTCGGTGAAGTGGTCGTGGTGGCAATGCTCTTTTTCGGACAGAACGCTGCCGCTGATGACCGGCTGACGGTTGACAGCGTCGGCACAGGCCTGATCCAGAGCGACAGGATCGAACGAAGCAAACATACCGATGTCAGGAACGATCGGAATATCGTTTTCAGCATGGCAGTCGCAGTATGGGGATACGTCGATGACCAGGCTGATGTGGAAGTTTGGCTTGTCCTTGATGATGGCGTAGGTGTACTCGGCAATCTTGCAGTTGAGGATGTCGTTTGCCTCGTCGTTGCGCGGTTTGACAGCGTCCTCAGGGCAGGCACCGACACAGCGTCCGCAGCCAACACACTTGTTGTGGTCGATGACAGCGCGTTTCTTAGCATTCTTGCGCTCTGCACGGCTGCCAGGCTTGTTTTCGCCGTTGTAGTCTACAAAGCTGATAGCACCGTGTGCGCAGTTCTTGACACATTCGCCGCAGGATACGCACATCGACTGGTTGACACTTGGCTTGCCGCTGCTGTGCATCTCCATCTTGCCTGCACGGGAACCGCAGCCCATGCCCAGGTTTTTGAAGGCGCCGCCAAAGCCGGTGGACTCATGGCCTTTGAAGTGGTTCAGCGAGATGATGACGTCTGCATCCATAATGGCGTGGCCGATCTTAGCCTCTTTGACATAGTCGCCGTTGATTGGAACCAGTGTTTCATCGGTGCCCTTCAGACCGTCGGCGATGATGACGTGGCAGCCGGTGGAGAAGGGACTGAAGCCGTTTTCATAAGCGGTGTCCAGATGGTCCAGCGCATTCTTTCTGCGTCCGACATACAGGGTGTTGCAGTCGGTCAGGAATGGTTTGCCGCCAAGCTCCTTGACTACATCGACGATGACCTTTGCATAGTTTGGGCGCAGATACGCCAGATTGCCAGGCTCACCAAAGTGAATTTTGATGGCAGTATACTTGTTTTCAAAGTCAATATTGGCAATTCCTGCTTCTCTGACCAGACGGTCCAGCTTTTTGAGCAGATTGGTGCCAGGATTTACCTTCATAGAGGTAAAATAAACCTTCGATTTCTCCATGTTTTGTGCTTCCTCCTTCATTCAATACAGATAAAATTCCTTCCTCGTGCAAATAAAACCCTGTTTATTATACCATATTCATCGCAGTAAAGCAAATCCGAGCGAAAGCTGTTTGCAGGGCGGACCGATTGTGCAAAGAAGAGAAATTTGCTATACTTAAATCAGAGGGAACATTATTGCCGCTGGGTCAACAGCAGAAGGAGGAAGGAAAATGAACCGCTTTACTTTTCGAACACAGATGTATCTTGGGCTGGCAATTCTTGCCGTTTGTTTTGTGCTGTCCACCGTGACTCGTCAGGGGCTGTTTACCAATCTTGGCTGGTTTATTTACGGTGTGCTGTTTGCCGTTCATCCTGTCTGTCCAAAACGTTACAGCTATATGGACCAGGATCAAATGAGGCGCTGGCTGCGCATCGGCGGCATCGTTGTGATGGTGCTTGCACTGATTACACGATTTGGAGTTTAGACCAAAATTAAAGAAGGGAAATTGGCTTTCAGGCACTGATTTTTTCTGTTTTTGTAAAAAACAGGTGAAGAAGTTGTGTGAAATGACCTTGTTTTTGAAGAAGGATTGAACAAAAAAAGAGGAACATCGGAGAATGTTTTGTACAGGCCGACAAATTGTGAAAAAATGAACGGTTGAAAACCAAAAAAACTGTGTTATAATGGAGATGACATAAGCAGAGTAGGCTAACAGGCGTTAAGTGTTCGGCAAACGGGGAGTTGTTGTCGGGACGAAAAACCTCTCAAAGAGGTTTGCGGTCTGTTCGCCGCATCCCGCTGTTACATACAAGGAGCATACCTCCAAGTTTGTACAGCCGTCAAATATTAAGGAGGTATGATGTTATGAACCTTGTGTCACCCCAGTCATCCCTTTCCCTGTCCGCAAAATTCCGTCAGTCCGCGCAGGAACTGAAATCGGTTCGGACTTTGACCGGCGTTTCCATGCTGTTGGCGATGAGTGTTGTCATCTCGTTCACCGCCTCGGTGCAGATCACAGAATCGCTGCGCGTCGGTCTGGGTTATCTGATCACGGCGCTGCTTGGAATGCTCTACGGGCCGTTTACTGCGGCGATTGCAGCAGGTGTGGGAGATGTTGTCAAGTATCTGCTCAAACCGGACGGACAGTTCTTCTTTGGGTTTACGCTGACCGCGATGCTCGGCGGCATGGTGTACGGCGCCTTTTTCTATAAGGAGCGTGTTACCATCGTGCGTGCCATCGCTTCCAAAACAACCGTTACCCTCTTTTTAAACTGTCTGCTCAATACCGTCTGGATCTCGTTCTTGTACGGCCAGCCGTTCACCGCTTCGCTGACACTGCGTGTAATCAAAAATGCGGTTGCGCTGCCGGTCGAGATTGTCCTGCTGTACGTGGTGCTCAACGCCATGGCAAAGGTGATCCGGCGTGCAAAATTACACTAGAAACCCAGGAAACCTTTATATAACAAAAAGGCACAGGAGAAAAGCGTTTTCTCCTGTGCCTTTTTGTATTTTAAAAATAGTACAGCAATATCTACCAAAAAGGTGGGCATAATACACCTAAAAGGTGGCTGCTTTTTTTCCATTTTAACCAAAGAGGGCAAAATAAGTCGGAAAAACTTGACAAGTAGACCAAAATAGAGTATTTTTGATGTGTTAAAAAGTACCATCTTGTTTTAATATAGAATATGGAGTGAAAATATGCTCGAATTAAGAAACATTTCTCTCAGCGTAGAGGACCAGTTTGCACAGAACAATACCAAGGAGATTCTGCGGGATGTCAACCTGACCATCGAGACCGGCAAGTTCATCGTCATCACCGGTCCAAACGGCGGCGGCAAATCCACCATGGCAAAGATGATCGCCGGCATCCTCAAACCGGATCAGGGACAGATTCTGCTCGACGGCGAGGACATCACCAATCTGGACATCACCGAGCGCGCCAAACGCGGCGTCAGCTTTGCCTTCCAGCAGCCGGTGCGTTTTAAGGGTATCACTGTGCGCGATCTGATCAATCTGGCAGCCGGACACGAGATCGGCGACTGCGAAGCCTGCGCCTACCTCAAGGAGGTCGGTCTGTGCGCCAAGGACTACATCGACCGCGAGGTCAACGCAAGCCTTTCCGGCGGCGAGATCAAGCGCATTGAGATCGCTACCGTCATGGCAAGAAAGACAAAACTCTCCATCTTTGACGAGCCGGAAGCCGGCATCGACCTGTGGAGCTTCAATAACCTGATCGACGTTTTCCGTAAGATGCGCGCCGAGATTCAGGGTTCGATCCTCATCATCTCCCATCAGGAGCGCATCCTGGACATCGCCGACGAGATCATCGTGCTGGCGGACGGAAGAATCAGCGCCAAGGGAACCAAGGATCAGGTATTGCCTGAACTGCTCAAAGATGACTGCCGTTACTGTGTAGCAGGCAGACGGGCTATGTATTAAGGAGGAAGCGGCATGAATGACATCACCAAACGACTGCTGAGCATGATTACCGATATTTCCGGTGAGATAAAAGGTGCTTTTAATATCCGTGTGGACGGCGGCTGTGAGGCCAGACAGTCCAGCGAAAATGTCGACATCATTCCAAAGGTGGGACAGCCAGGTATCGACATCGTCATCAAACCAAACACCAAGGAAAAAATCTACATTCCAGCCTGCGTGACCAAGAGCAATGTGGACGACCTGGTATACAACGACTTTTACGTCGGCGAAAATGCCGATGTCACTATCGTCGCCGGCTGCGGCGTTCACACCGATGGGGAGGAGGACTCCCAGCACAACGGCATCCACCGCTTCTTTGTCAAGAGAAATGCCAAGGTGCGCTATGAGGAAAAGCACGTCGGCATCGGCGAAGGAACCGGCAAGCGGATCATCAATCCGCAGACCTACATCGAGATGGCGCCGGACAGCTACATGGAGATGGACACCGTCCAGATCAAGGGCGTGGATTCGACTAAGCGTGAATCCAAGGCAGTGCTGCAGTCGGGAGCCAAGCTGGTCATCAAGGAAAAGATCATGACCCACGGCGACCAGTATGCGGAGACCAATTTCCAGGTGGACCTCGACGGCGAGGATTCGGGCGCAGACCTGATCTCCCGTTCGGTGGCAAGAGATACCTCCCGCCAGCTGTTCCGCTCGGTCATCAACGGCAACACCCGCTGCACCGGACACTCCGAGTGTGACGCCATCATCATGGACAAAGGCGTGGTCAGCGCAATTCCAGAGCTGACCGCCAACGACATCGACGCTGCGCTCATCCATGAGGCTGCCATCGGCAAGATCGCCGGCGAGCAGCTGACCAAGCTGATGACGCTGGGACTTACCTCCGAGGAGGCAGAGGCCAAGATCGTCGAAGGCTTCTTAAAATAGGCAAACATATAACCCACTCCGACGGGCTTCACCGTCGGAGTGGGTTTTTGTTTTAGGAGAGCTTTTCGATCCAATGAGGATAACGGTCCCAGTATTCCCGATAGACTGGATGGGATGCACCATCCAGACTGCACTGGTACATCCGAAAGACCACGGAGATATCTTTGGGCTGCCATTGTTCACGATAGGAATAGCAGTAGTGCATCCCGATTTTTTTCATGACGTCGCCGCTGTGCGGATTGTTGACATCGTGTGTCGCGGTGAGATAGGGGATGGTCTGCTGCTGGCGCAGGTGTTGCAGCAAACAGGCTGCTGCCTCAGAAACGATGCCCTGATGCCAGTATTCGCGGCAAAGACCATATCCGAGGTCGTAGCTGGGAGCTTCTCCGACGTTGATATAGCCGATGGGAGTTGTATCCTCCTTCAGACAGATGGCGTAGCGGTAGCCGACGGGCTGGGAATAGCTGTCCAGATATCGCTGCTGCAAAAACTGTGCAGCCTGTTCCATCGTTTGCAGCGGAAACCACGGAAGAAAGGTATTGACCTCAGGGTCTTGGAGCAGCCGCAGCAGCGCGGCGGTGTCCTCCGGCACAAAACGGCGCAAAATAAGCCGATTGCTCGTCAGCGTTGGTGAGTTTTTGGAAGATGCAGAAGTCATCAGGGAAATACCTCCTTTTGTGTGGGATAGGACGGCAGCTTGCAAACAATGGGGAAATCTGGTATAATGAGCCTTGCACTGTTTACAAAATTTTAAGATTTTGCCGTAGACTCAGAGGGACATTTTTCTTTGGCCATCCTCGAGGATAGCCGGTAACGGTCCACAGACGATATTGTCCTTTCGTCGTGTCCCTCTTTCATTATATCAAGAATTCGTAATGGAAGGAAGGAAAAACATGCAGAACAAGTACTGCGACAAAACGTTTTACAAAACTGTGCTGACCATCGCTATCCCTATCGTCATCCAGAACCTCATCAGCATCGGTCTGAACATGGCTGACACCATCATGATCGGCAAGCTGGGCGTCGATGAACTGGCAGCAGTCGGCACGGCAAACCGCCTGTATTTCATCTTTTCCACCCTGTGCTTTGGTATTTACAGCGGTGCGGCGGTCTATGTCTCCCAATATTGGGGTGTGCGCGACATTAAGAACATCCGCAGAACCTTTGGTATCGAGGTGATGCTGGGTGCAGGCATGTCGCTGCTCTTTACGCTGGTGGCGCTTTTGTTTGCGCCGCAGATTCTGGTGCTGTTCACCAGAGAAGCGCGGGTTATCGAGCTGGGCAGCCAGTATCTGCGCATTGTTGCCATCTCCTATTTCTTTACGGCGATGTCCTTTGCCGTAAACTTTAACTGCCGCGCCATCCATCAGTTGAAGGTGCCGACGATCATCAACACATTGGCGCTGTTTATCAACCTCGGACTCAACTATGTGCTCATCTTCGGCAAGCTGGGAATGCCAAAACTGGGTGTACAGGGTGCTGCTCTGGCAACGCTGACCGCCCGCGTGGTCGAATTTTTGCTGATGTGGCTGTACGTCTATCTCAACAGCGAACATCCGCTGGCAGGACGTCCGAAGGAGCTGTTCAGCTTCGACAAATCGATGCTGCGCAAGGTACTGGGCACTTCGCTGCCGGTCATCATCTCAGAGGGTGGATGGAGCCTTGGAAACTCGGTCTACTACATCGCCTATGGTATGTTGGGTGCCTCGGCGCTGGCGGTCATTCAGGTGGCTTCCACCATTAACGACCTGTTCCAGACGCTGTTCTTCGGTATCGGTAACGCCAGCGCCGTTATGATCGGCAATGAGCTGGGCCGCCGCAATGAGGACAAAGCCTATGCTTATGCGGTCACTTTCTTGAAGATGACCTTTGTGGTCAACCTGATCATGTCGGTCGGCCTGTTCCTCTCGGAAGGCACGGTCATCGGCATCTACGACTTTGACAGCGCTACCAATGTGATGCTGGCAAACACCATCACCGTCTATGCCATCTATATGCTGCCAAAGATGTTTACCTATGTGCTGTTCTGTGGTATCCTGCGTTCGGGCGGAGATACCCGCTTCTGCATGATGCTCGACCTGATGGGCGTCTGGCTGATCGGCGTGCCGCTGGCCTTCATCGGCGTGCTGGTGCTGCACCTGCCGCTGCATCTGGTGGCTGCTATGGTCTTCTTTGAGGAGTGGGTCAAGCTGGTGTTCGCACTGCTGCGGTTTAGAAGCAAAAAGTGGGCACACACGCTGATTGACTAGAGCGTTTCTGAAAAACAAGAAATTGACGATTTTTTCGCAAGCAGCAGACAGATGCAAGGCAAAAAGTGCAGCAGCTGGCGCTGATTGTAGAAAAAGGCAAAATTTTGACTTTTCAGATACGCTCTCGAAAAGTTTGTTTTTGGCCCTGTTCTGTGCTTGCAGACAGGGCCATTGTTCTATCAGAGAAAGGGGAATCCATCATGCAGGCAGAAACAATGTGGGAACAATTCATTGCAGGACAGCCTTCTCCGCCGGAAAGGTACGAGGCGTGGGCGTTTGGCGCTTCGGCGGATGAACTGGCAAAGCTGGTGCTGGAGGGCAAAAAGACCGCGACTGCTTCGGCATACGACTTGTATGTAAAGGTTGGAGAGCCGCTGCCAAAGGAGGGCGAATACAGCGTCATCCTCGATGGTGCGGGAGAAGCAGTGTGCATCATCTGCACAAGTAAGGTGTATGTGGTGCCGTTCTGCGAGGTATCTGCCGTACAGGCGTACAAGGAAGGAGAAGGTGACCGCAGCCTTGCGTATTGGAGAAAGGTTCACTGGGACTTTTTCACCAGAGCATTTGCAAAGCAGGGACTGGTGTTTGATGAGAACAGCAAGGTCGTCTGTGAGGAATTTGAGGTCGTCTACCGATAAACCAAAAAGGAGGAACGCAAGATGAACAAACAGCCGTTTCTGAGCGCCATCGTCATGGCGTGCGGCAAAGGCAGACGGTTTGGCGGCAACAAACTGACCGCGCTGCTCGGGGGAAAAGCGCTGATCCGCTATACACTGGACGCACTGCCTGCCCATCGCTTTGGGGAAATCCTGGTCGTGACCTGCCATCCCGAAGTGATGGAGCTGGTGTCGCAGTATCCGGCGCCTTTTCGCTGTATCCGAACCGACGACGAACAGGGAGAACAGGACAGCACCATCCGCTGTGGAGTGAAGGCGCTTTCCTTGCAGAGCGAGGGTTGTCTGTTCGTAGCGGCAGATCAGCCGCTCAAACTGACCTCGTCGCTCGAACAGCAGGTGGACACCTTTGTTGAGTGCTGGCAGCGCGGAGAGGAATGCTTTGTCGCGCTGAGCTTTGCGGGTAAAAAGGGCAATCCGGTCTTTTTTCCCAAAAGCTCCTATCCATCGCTTGCTGCCCTCCTGCCAGGTCAGACCGGTTCGACGGTGCTGAAAGCGCATCCAGAGCAGCTGGTGCTTTCTCCTGCACAGCATCCCTGGGAGATGGCGGACGTGGATACGCCGGAGGATTTGGCAGAACTGGAAAGTATTTTGGGTCAAAACAGAGAGCTGTTTTTTTGATCATTTGACGAAAATCACTTCCATACCAACAAAAATGAACGAAAAGGCAGCGCTTTTATGAAAAACAGAAAAGCTTGATTCGAATCTCTTGACAAAAGTGTAAAAAAACGGTATTGTTATGTTCGTGAACAATTTGTTAAGAAAAAGCTGTCGGGATGATGCAGCTGCATGATCCCGCATTTTTATCCCACCTTGCTTTTATACTTTGAAGTTATAGCAGGGTAGATTATAAAAATGCGGTTTTTTCGAGAGAGGAGTTTGTACTTTTGGAAAGAGAAAAGTTTTCGTCCCGACTGGGCTTTCTGCTGATTTCAGCGGGCTGTGCCATCGGACTTGGCAATGTGTGGAGATTTCCTTATATCACCGGTCAGTACGGCGGCGCTGCCTTTGTGCTGATCTATCTGTTTTTCCTGATTATCATGGGACTGCCGATCATGGCGATGGAGTTTGCCGTCGGACGTGCCAGCCAGAAGAGCTGTGCAGCCTCCTTTCGGGTGCTGGAACCAAAGGGAACCAAGTGGCACCTCAACGGCTACTTTGGCATGCTGGGAAACTACCTGCTGATGATGTTCTATACCACCATCGGTGGCTGGATGCTTTCCTACTTCTTCAAGATGGTCAAAGGCGACTTTGTCGGACTGGACGCGCAGGGCGTATCGGATGCCTATAAAACCATGCTTTCCAAGCCGGTGCCGATGTTTTTCTGGATGGTCGTCATCGTGGTATTCAGCTTCTGGGTCTGCTCGAAGGGCTTGCGCAAGGGCGTTGAGCGCATCAACAAGTTTATGATGACCTGCCTGCTGCTGATTATGGTGGTGCTGGCAGTTCGCTCCTGCCTGCTGGACGGTGCTGCCGAGGGCCTGAAGTTCTATCTGATGCCCGACTTTGGCAAGATGATGGAATATGGCTTTGGTGAGGTTGTCTTTGCTGCAATGGGACAGGCGTTCTTTACGCTGAGTCTGGGTATCGGCGCGCTGGCAATCTTCGGCAGCCACATCGGCAGAGAGCGCTCGCTGATGGGCGAGTCAATCAGTGTTGCCGTCCTCGACACCTTTGTGGCATTGATGGCAGGTCTGATTATCTTCCCAGCCTGCTCGGCATTTGGCGTCAATCCAGGCGAAGGCCCAGGGTTAATCTTTGTCACCCTGCCAAACATCTTTAACAATATGGCGGGCGGCCGCATCTGGGGCGCACTGTTCTTTGTATTCATGACCTTTGCTGCGCTGACCACCATCATCGCTGTTTTTGAAAATATTCTGTCCTTTGCGGAGGACCTTTGGGGCTGGAGCCGCAAAAAAGCGATTGCATTTAATATGACGGCAATCATCGTACTGTCGCTGCCGGCATTGCTGGGATACAACCTGCTCAGCTTTATTAAGCCGCTCGGCGAAGATTCCACCATCCTCAATCTGGAGGATTTCATCGTCACCAACAACATTCTGCCGCTGGGCTCGCTTGTCTATTTGCTGTTCTGCGTCAGCCGCCGTGGCTGGGGTTGGGACAACTTTATCCGCGAAGCCGATACCGGCAACGGCGTCAAGTTCCCAAAATGGGCGAGAGGTTTTGTCACCTATCTGCTCCCGCTGGTCGTTCTGTACATCTTTGTACAGGGATATATCGTTGAGTTCTTCTAAATTCTGGGTGTGTTTATGATAAAACAAATAGGAGAGAGCTAACTGCTCTCTCCTATTTGTTTTAATGCTATGTTGCTAGAACAAAGGAAAACGGTTGTCCTGCACAAAGCAGGTGCGGGATGGATTTTGCTCCGTACGCCAGATTTGACCATGCTGCAGATCGTAGACGACCGACCAGACGGTATCTTTGCCGGTGGAACGATCATATTGGCATATCCATCCGTCCTTGCCCGACAGAAGGTCGAAGGCAGCCTTCAAATCAAAGCTGGAAGCCTTGTTTTCCAGCGTCTGACGCATGGTCTGGAAACGTTGTTCGGCATTCCAATCATCTATCTCGTTGTGATTCAGCGGCAGCATCTGAAAGGTATGAAAGCGATTGGTTGCACAGACAAACGGCTGCCTTTCAGTAGGACGCAGGATTTCCAGATGACCGGCGCAGCATTCAACCACTGCCAGTTCTCCCGAGGGATCGGCGATGGTCAATGTCTGAGCGGAACTAATAGGGATCGTTTGCAGAAGCTGGATGGCTTCCTTGGTGGTACGGCACTTTTCCAGGCAACAGCGAAGCAGCAAACCGGCGTTGAGTCCAGGTTGGATTTGAGTCGGATACACCGAGGTTAGTCCGATGGCCAGTCCGTGCTGGTTGACTCCGTCCTCCATCTCCAAAAAGGCGGTGGTGTTGCCGGTAAAATCAAAGGAATCGCCGTCGAACTGGTAGATCACATTGGTGTTAAACGGCTCCAGTGCGGGCAAAAAGTCGCTGTTTCGAGCGAGCAGCAGGGAATTTTGGTTGTGTACGGCAAAACAGGAGCAGTTGCAGGCAGGTGGTAAGGCGTACATACTCAGCAAAACAGTCTGCAATGGTTCGGGTGCGCAACCCTGTCCGTCAGCCAATCCAGCAATCTCCTCAAGAATCTCGGGGAAATATTGTTTGCAGATAGGCAGACAGCGGGCGGCAAAATGGATGCGTTCCGCTGTGAGAGGGAAGGGAACATGATCGAGAAGAAACTGACCTTGTCTGCGCAGCAGGCTGCCATACTGAAGGCCGATTTGATAGTGGGAACCTTGAAATTGTTGATGAATCATAAGATTGCTCTCCTTATTTAAAATGGGTAAGAAGAGCTGCCGGCAACTCTGGATTTATGATAATCGAATAAAAATTTTATGTCAATTTGTAAAAGAATACAAAAAACAATTTTATATCTGTGCTGTTTAGCAGAAATAAACCGAGAGGAAAAATGCTTTCCTCTCGGTTTTGTGTAAGAACTATTCATCATGATGACTTCCATGGTGATAGCCGTTTCCCTGACCATTGCCTTGGGAGGTGCTGGTTGCAGTGTCACAGCTGTCGCCTTGGTTGGCTGCATTGCCGGCGTTTTGACCGTTTCCCTGACCTTGCATATTCCCTTGACCGTTGCTTTGGCTGCTGCCATAGCCTTGACCATTTCCGTAGCCGTTGCCCTGGGCAGTATCTGCGGGATCGTATGCTTCGCCGTTGCAGGCGTGGTCGATCCAGTCGTGCAGCTGGTGCATGCTCAATCCTTCGACCTCCTCGACGGTCACCTGTGGATCGTAGGATTGCAGCTCAAGGAAGGCGCGGTACTTGCCGACCGACAGTCCGGCGTGATGGGCCTCCTCCGAGAGCTGGGTGTCAGCGGAGGAACAGTGCACATTCTGACCGGAACAGCTGGGCAGGGCAGTGATGGCGGTGAGCATCTCCTCGTTGTACTGCGGATTGTCCGAGACAACGGTCACCTCTACCTCGGCGCCGTCGCTCAGGTAAGGCGCCATGGCGGCGCTGTCCATCAGCTGTTCGATGGCGTCGGTGTAGCTTAGGTGGGACACCGAAACCTCGCCGAGCAGCTGGGCAGCGTCCTGATTGTAGGCGCTTGCCCGAATGACGCGGGAATAAACGTTCAGCGTCAATTCGATGGAGGGATTGACGTCGATGCTGATGGCGCTGGCAGGTGTAAAGTAGGAGAATACACCGACCATTCCCACCACCAACACCAGCGAGCAGGCCAGCGCAAAGCGGCGCACCACCTGTTTTCGACGGCGGGCAAGTGCCGTGTGGACAAAGGCGGCAGTTTTAGTTTTCAGCTCCGGTTCGGCCTGAATCGGCTCGAAAGCGTGTCGAATAGGGTTGCTCACAGACGGTCACCTCCCAGCGTTTGTTTGAGCTGTTCGCGTGCGCGGGACAGCAGGGTATAGACGGTGTTGACGTTTTTGTTCAGGATGCGTCCGATCTCCGCCGCGGAGTAGCCTTCATAGTAGTGCAGGTAGACCACATCCTTATACTTGGACGGCAGCGCCAGCACCGCCTCCAATACCTCTCGGTCCTGTTCGGGCAGGGCAGCGGCCTGTTCGCTCAGCTCCTCCAGCGGCACAGCGTTGCGCCGGAAAAAGCTTTTGAGCAGGTCCTTGCAGGCATTGACCGTCACCCGAATAAACCACGCCTTTTCGTGCTCCTCGCTTTCAAAGGGAGCCGTGTGCAGCAGATATTTCATGAACACCGTCTGGAAGATGTCCTCGGTGTCCGCATAGTTTTTCAGATGCAGCATACAGATCTTGCGTATCATATCTGAATACAGCTCGATTGCCCGATTGGCCTCCTGTTCGCTGTGCATACCCTCACCCTCGTGTACATGAATCGTTCGTTTCTGTCGTTATGCGCGGCAGGCTCCTCTGCCGTGGTGTCCGCCGTTTGCATGGCAGCCGCTGCCATTTCCATTGCCGTATCCGCTGCCGGTGCCGCGGTTGTCGCAGATGCCGTCGCCGTCTGCATCGACAAAGTTGACTCCATGATGGGTGGAGCCGCAGTTGTCGCAGACGCCATCGTTATTTGCATCTACAAAGTTTGCGCCGCAGTGAGTGGAGCCGCAGTTGTCGCAGATACCGTCGCCGTTTGCATCGACGTAGTTGTTGCCGCAGCGTCCGCTGCCGCAGTTGTCACAGACACCGTCGTTGTTTGCATCCACAAAGTTTGCACCGTGGTGAGCAGCACCGCAGTTGTCGCAGATACCGTCGTTGTCTGCATCCACAAAGTTTCCGGTGCAGTAGCGGGAAGCCCAGTTGTCACAGACGCCGTCGCCATCGCTGTCTACAAAGTTTGCGCCGCAGACGCCCAGACCGGCATTGCGTCCGCAGTGGCCTGCCGCATAGGAAGAAACAGCGCCGGTGAAAATCATGCCTGCAACAAGAACAGAAGCCAGGATTGTTTTTTTCATAAGAATACCTCCATATTGTATGAACGGATTTTGTTTTTTTACCCTTTCACCCTCAATACGATTGGGAAGGCAGAATCCTTTCATACTGCCTAAAAAAAATTTTAAAAAATCACAACCTTTTAAAAGATGCTGATATTTTTGCTCTGCTGCGATGAATTTTCTGTGTAAATTCATGTATTCGTCAAAAACTCTTGTATTTTTTATGAATTGTGCTAAAATAGATTTGCTTTATTCATTGATACAGGAGTGAGAACCATGAATTTTCCGATTGCTGTTTTACTTCTCTGCGCGATGCTGGGATTATTTGATAAAATCATCGGCGGACGCCTTGGACTTGCCGAAGAATTTGACCGCGGCATGACCATGATGGGGTCGCTTGCGCTGACCATGTCCGGTGTCTACTGCTTCTCGGTGATGCTGGGACGGTGGCTGGCAGTGGTCCTGCAGGGCGTTTCGCTGCCGCTCGACCCGACCATCCTGGTCAGCAGCGTGCTGGCGGTGGATATGGGCGCCTATTCCATCGCCGATACCCTCTGCCAGGATCCCGCACAGAAGATCTTTTCCGGTATTCTGCTGGCTTCGACGCTGGGCGCCACCATCTCGTTTTCGCTGCCGATTGCACTGGGCAGCGTCAAAGGAGAGGACTCCAAAACGCTGATGACCGGCATGGTCTACGGCATCATTTCGACGCCGGCTGCCCTGATTGTAGGCGGACTGTTGAGCGGCATGGGACCAAAACAGCTGCTGGTGTCGCTGGTACCGGTGCTGGTGATCTGTGTGCTGCTGGCGCTGTGCATCTTTTACGGCGGCGACAAGGCAGTGCGCGCCTTCGGTCTGGTCGGACGAGGCATCAATCTGCTGGCGATCGTGCTGTTTGCACTGGTGGTGGTGCAGGTGTTTGTCGGACTGCCGGCGGTGGAATTTGTCGATCCTGCCCTCATCGGCGAGGTGCTGACCATCGTCTTTAAGATTTCGGTCATCGTCTGCGGTTCGTTTATTCTGTCCCATCTGGTGCTCAAATATCTGATGCACCCGATCCTGTCGCTGGCAGTCAAAATCCATGTCAACGAGTTTGCTATCATTGGAATGCTGTTAAACCTCATCACCTCGGTGTCGATGTTCTCGGTGTTCGACAAGATGGATCGCCGCGGCCAGCTGATGAACGCAGCTGCCGCCGTCACCTCCGGCTTTGTTTTTGGCGGACAGCTTGCCTTTGTCGCTTCGGTGGAAGGCGGCGCTGTGCTGGCATTTATCCTGTCCAAGCTGGTCGGCGGTGTGGTCGGCGCAGGCATCGCCATGCTGCTCTCTCCACCGTATGATCCAGAAGCCATAGAGGACACCGAAGTCCAGCAGGCAGCCAGATAAAGTTAAATGAAGGAGGATTTCCCGATGAAAGCTGTTTCTTCCATTTCCTTTTTCCGTCAAACGCAAACCCTCGACTGCACGCTGATGCAGATGGAGCAGAGCGACCTTCCGCTGATTTTGCAGTTTCAGCAGCAAACGTTTGATGCAGTGGAGGACAAGGACACCTTTGTCCCGCTCTCCGAGCAGGAGTGGCGTTATCTGCTGACGCATGGATTTGCGTTGGGTGTTTTTCCCGCGGGAGAAGAAGCACCCGCCTATCTGATCGGCTGTCTGTATCCACCGGATGAGGAAAACCTCGGTTATGAGATAAACCTTCCGCCGGAAAAACTCGGTCAGGTGGCACACCTGGAAATTGCCATGGCGGACCCGAACTATCGCGGATGGAAGATGCACAGCCGGATGTGTGCGCTGTGCGTCGAGCAGCTGCGGCAGGATGGACGCACCCGCTATGTGATGTCCACCGTGGCTCCGCACAATCTGCCCAGCCGTCGGGCGCTGGAACATGCCGGATTGCATTCGGCGATGGAGAAGGAAAAATATGGAGGCAAGCTGCGCTGCATCATGCTGCTGGAGCTTGCCGATGGGTGTCGATAACAAACGGCAGCAGACCGATCGGTCTGCTGCCGTTTTGTTTTAACAGTAAGTTCCTGCCGCAAAGCCGGTGGAAAAGGCAATCTGCAGGTTAAAGCCGCCGGTGTAGCCGTCTACATCCAGCACCTCTCCTGCAAAGAACAATCCCTCGACCAGCTTGGACTGCATCGTCTTGGGAGTGACCTGCGCCACATCCACGCCGCCGGCAGTGACGATCGCTTCCTCAATCGGACGGAAGGCGGTAGGAGTGAGCTCCATGCGCTTGATCGCCTGCACCAGCTGGGCGCGCTGAGCCTTGGTGATCTGGTTGATCTTCTGGTCAAACGGAATGCCGCTGTTTGCGGCAATGATCTGGATGCTCTTTTTCGGAAGCAGCTGTCCCAGCGAATTGATGAAGTCCTTGTTGACAAACTGGGCAAAGTCGCGCAGAATCCGCGCGTCCAGCTGCTGTTCACTCAAGCCTGGCTTCCAGTCGATGTACAGTTTATAGTGGTCCAGATGTCCGCCTTTGTCCGGCTGCATGTGGCAGCTTGCGCTCAGCACCAGCGGACCGGACACGCCAAAGTGGGTGAACAGCATCTCGCCAAGCTCGGAGAAAACCTCTTTGCCCGAGCGGGTATCCACCACCGACAGGGTGACGTTTTTAAGCGACAGTCCCATCATATCGCGGCAGCATTTTTCACGGCAGACCAGCGGGATGAGCGACGGACGCAGCGGAGTGACGGTGTGTCCTGCCTGCCGCGCCAGACGATAGCCGTCGCCGGTCGAGCCGGTAGCAGGATAGCTCTTGCCGCCGGTGGCGATGATGACCGACGAAGCAGCGATGGTCTGTCCGTCCTCGGTCAGCACACCGGCAATCCGGCGCTTGCCTTCGCTGTCGGTGTCGATGCAAAGCTCCTTGACACAGGCGCGGGTGATCCGGCAGCCGGCGTCGGTGGCGGTGTTGACCAGCGCATCCACGATGTCGGCGGCACGGTCAGAAACAGGAAAGACACGCTCGCCGCGCTCCACCTTTAACGGAACGCCGCATTCCTCAAAAAAGCCCATCACCTCATAGGGGTTTAGGGCATTTAAGCAGCTGTACAGAAAACGTTTGTTGCTCAGGACGTTGTTCATGAAGTCCTCGACGGTGCAGCAGTTGGTGACGTTGCAGCGACCTTTACCGGTGATGAGCAGCTTGCGTCCCGGGCGCTCCATCTTTTCGAGCAGCAGAACCTTTTGACCGCGGCGGGCAGCAGTGATGCCGGCCATCAGTCCGGCGGCACCGGCGCCCACGATCAGGGTATCGTAGTGTTTATCCATGGAAAGATTCGTCCTCCGCTTTTTCGTAGACGTTGTATTCGTCCCAGATGTGCTCCAGCTGGGCATAGGTCTGGCTGATTTCCTCCTGCTTCTCCAGTCCGACCGCGACGATGAGCGCATTGATGAGGCTCAGCGGCGCTACCAGCGAATCGACAAACGAGGACATGTCGCTGCGGGCAAGCAGGCTGATGTTTGCCACCGAGGCCAGCGGCGAAGCGGCACAGTCGGTGACGGCGATGACGTCGGCGCCCTTGTTGCGGGCATACTGCGCCGCCTTGAGGGTGCGCTGGGAATAGCGCGGGAAGCTGATTGGAATCAGCACGTCCTCCTCAGTGATGCGGAACAGCTGTTCGAACATCTCGCTGGTGCTGGTGGTGTTGATGAGGTGGACATTGTCGAAGATGTGGTTAAAGTAAAACTGCAAAAAGCCTGCAAGCGAAGCGGCACTGCGCACGCCGATGATATAGATGCGGCGGGAGCGGATGATCTTCTGCACGGCCTCGTCAAACTTCTGGGTGTCCAGCTCGTCCATGGTGTGCTTGATGCGCTCCATGTCCATCGACAGAACCTTGGATACCACGTTGTTGCGGCCGATCTGGTCGCTGGTGATCTCCATGCGCTGCACCGAAGTCAGACGGTTGCGGATGATCTCCTGCAATCCTTTTTGCAGCTGCGGATAGCCGTCGCAGCCGACCTCGGAGGCAAAGCGGACGACGGTGGATTCGCTGACGCCGACCGTGGCTCCCAGACGGGAAGCGGTCATGAATGCAGCTTTTTCATAGTGTTCCAAAATATAGTGGGCGATGACCTTCTGCGCTTTGGAAAATTCAGGAAGGCGCGCTTCGATTTGATTTAGAAAATCGGTATACATCACAGCAGTCTCCTTGTGAGCGATTGTATATTGTAGGGTGAATAAGACGAAAAGAACGCCGCCAGGGCGAACATCATAAAGCAATAGACAGCGATCCCGTTTGTCGCTGTGGCTAATCTATATTTTAGACCGAATCCCTGCAAAAATCAAGAAAAAATGCAAGAAAAAGAGGGAAATTCCTGCAAATTCTGCGAGAAAATGAATTTTTTCTGGCACTAAGCTGGCTTTTTCGTCAGGAAGGACGGTTGACAAAGCAAAAAAACTCTGATAGACTGGATTCGTCAAAAAAAGAAGGGGTGCTGCACCATTTGCGGCTGAGACAAAGGGAATCGGACCTTTGAACTCTAAACCTGATCCGGGTAATGCCGGCGGAGGGATCTGCAATACACGTTGCTTTCTGTCGCCACTTATCCGGGGCGACATTTTTCATTTTATGGAGGTAATTGTATGCAATCCTTTCAGACAAAGCGCCTGGTCGAAAGTGCGCTGATGATCGCCCTGTCCACCATCCTGTCCTTTATTGTGCTGTTTCGTCTGCCGTTTGGCGGCTCGATCACCCCATGCTGCATGCTGCCGGTGATTCTGGTGGCCTACCGCTACGGCAACAAATGGGGCTTAGTGACCGCCTTTGCGTTTAGCCTCATTCAGGGCATCCAAGGCATCGCCGAGGGCACCTTTACGGCGGCAGCGCTGGGCGTCGAAAACGGCGTGTTTAACGGCGGCTTCTTCTCGGGCAGTCCACTGCTTGCTTCCTTTGGTATCTTTCTGCTGGACTATGTGGTCGCATTCACCGTGCTGGGCTTTGGCGGCACCTTCCGCAACAAAATCAAAAACAAACCGCTGTCGCTGGTCTGCGGCATCCTGTTTGCCGGCCTGCTGCGCTATGTGGCACATGTCATCTCGGGCGCCATCTTCTTTGGCATCTGGGGCGAGTGGTTCTTTACTCAGGAGGGCTTCTTTGCATGGGGACAGACGCTGGTCGAGATGTTCCCTGGCAAGACGCTGTATGTGCTGTACTCGCTGATTTATAACCTGTTCTTCCTGGTGCCGGAGGTCGGCCTGACCGCCGTGGTCGCTTTCCTGATTGCAAAGGCAGCGCCGAAGATGCTTACACAGCAGAAATGCAAGGCGTAAAAACTGTGATCCTATTTATATGTGCAAAGGGGAACGCTGTATCTGACAGCATTCCCCTTGTTTGTTATTTATTTTGATTTGCTTGAAGCGCGGCACGATACTGGGCAGGAGTCTGACTAAAATGCTTGCCAAACTGCCGGTAGAAGGCGGGCAGCTCCCGAAAGCCGCAGGAGAGCGCCGCTTCTGGAATGGAGATGTCGGGATTTTGCAGCAGCTTGCAGGCGGCCTGCATCCGCGTTTCCATCAGGTATTGCTGAGGTGAGCATTGATAGACGCGGTAGAACACCCGATACAGGTGGGAGCGGTCGATGCCGATGTGTCTGGCAATCTCGGAGATCTGGATGGCGTAACCGTAGTTGCAGCGGATGAGCTCGGCGGCCTGTCGAGCGTAGCTGTGTTCGGAGAGGGTTTGCTGCACCGGCTGCATCATCTGTGCAAACACCAGATACAGCCGTCCGAGCACCTCATATTCGTTGGGAGCGCCATCGGCAAAGAGCCGGAGCAGCTCCTGCAATCGTTCTTCCAGCTGACCGCCGCTGTGGTCGGTAAAGATGGGAGCATCGGCGGACAGCCCGCATTGGTGCAGAATCCGGCCTGCGTCCTGTCCGTCAAACCCGAACCAGCAGTAGGACCATGGGTCCTCTCGGTCGGCAGCGTAGTAGGTGGAATCGCCTGGACAGATGAGAAATCCCTGTCCAGCGTGCAGATGGTAGCAATGTCCGCGGCTGAAAAACTGACCTTTGCCGCTGCGGATATAGTGAAACAGATAGTGCGGGCGCACAGCAGGTCCAAAGGCGTGGCTTGGGCGGCACCGCTCCCATCCGCACAGATAGAGGGTCAGGGTATCGCTTCGGGGCTGATTGCTGCCGCCCAGCGCTTCAAAGTAGGTCTGGCTGTTTTGCTGGCAGTCGGTGGAAGTGGCAGGCATCGCGGGTTCCTCCTTTGAAATGATCTGCGGAAAGTATAGCAGTTTTAGGGGCAGGATGCAACATTTTGATAAAGAAAAGCAACAAACGAAGATAGAAATTTTCTGCCGCTGTGCTATAATCAGGGTATCAGAGAGAGGCTCGATCATCACAGAAGGGAGAAACTGTTTATGCTGAAAATTACCTTTATGGGTGCAGGAAGCACCGTGTTTGCAAGAAACGTGCTGGGCGACTGTATGTGCACACCGGCACTGCGCGAGTGCGAGATTGCACTGTACGATATTGATCCGGTCCGCCTGAAGGAATCGGAGATCATTCTGCGCGCACTCAACCACAACATCAATGCCGACCGCGCCCGCATTGACACCTATCTGGGCGAGGAGCAGCGCAAGGATGCACTTCGCGGCGCTGACTTTGTGGTCAACGCCATTCAGGTCGGCTTTTATGATCCATGCACCATCATCGACTTTGAGGTGCCTAAGAAGTACGGACTGCGCCAGACCATCGCCGACACCCTGGGCATCGGCGGCATCATGCGTGCACTGCGCACCATTCCGGTGATGCAGGACTTTGCCGATGACATGCAGCAGGTCTGCCCGAATGCATGGCTGTTAAACTACACTAACCCTATGGCGATGCTCAGCGGTTATATGCAGAGATACACCGGCGTCAAGACGGTGGGACTGTGCCACAGCGTGCAGGTTTGCTCCAAGCATCTGCTGGAGGCGCTGGGAATGCAGGATAAACTGGAGGGCCGTCGGGAACTGATTGCCGGCATCAACCACATGGCGTGGCTGCTGGAGATTCAGGACAGCGCCGGCAACGACCTCTATCCAGAGATCCGCCGCCGTGCCGCCGAGAAAAACGCCACCGAAAAGCACAACGACATGGTCCGCTACGAGTACATCCGCCGGCTGGGCTACTACTGCACCGAGTCGAGCGAACACAACGCCGAATACAATCCGCTGTTTATCAAGAGCCGCTACCCACAGCTGATCGAGCAGTATAACATCCCGCTGGACGAATATCCGCGCCGCTGCATCAAACAGATTGCGGATTGGGAAGCCGAAAAGGAGCGCATCCTGGACAACGGAAAGATCACCCACACCCGCACCACCGAGTATGCTTCCTATATCATGGAGGCGATGGTGACCGGACAGCCGTATAAAATCGGCGGCAACGTGCTCAACAACGGCGCCATCGAAAACCTGCCGCGGGAAGCCTGCGTCGAGGTTCCCTGCATGGTGGACAATCATGGCGTCAATCCTTGCCATGTCGGTCGTCTGCCGGTGCAGTGTGCAGCGATGAACATGACCAACATCAATGTACAGCTGATGACCATCGAGGCTGCACGCACCAGAAAACGCGAGGACATCTACCGTGCAGCGATGCTCGACCCGCACACCGCCGCCGAGCTTTCGATCGACGACATCGTTGCGATGTGCGACGAGCTGATCGAAGCCCACGGCGATTATATGAAGCTCTACCGTTAAATAAAAAAGCTCCCGCTTGCAAGCGGGAGCTTTTTTTGCTGTGAAGCTTATTTTTTGGTGGTATGCCTGCCAAGAGCAAGCATCAAAAGTGCAATCAGTGCCGTGACAGCGATCTGAGGAAGCAGAAAGAGGAGAACAATTCCTCGAAACTCTCCATAGTTATAGAGAAGCGCCCTGCCCCAGATCAGCAGATCGACAATCGCTGTCAGAGGAACCGCCAGCCAGATCATCCGCCTGCGGACGATGCAGAGAACGGACAGCGAGAGAATGGGCGGCAGAAGATAGAGCAAAATAGAAATCAGTTCACCATATTGCATCAGGAAACGCTCCAAAGAATTCCCTCCCTGCGGTTATTCCTCGCCGTTTTGTTCGCGCTGGGCAAGGTGCTCCAGCAGCATCTCACGGTAGCGGCGGGCGGCGTCCTCGGTCTTGTTCTGTCCGAAGTGGTAGTATACCGTCCCTTGCAAAATATCCGGCAGATACTGCTGACGGACATAGTGGTCGGGATAATCGTGCGGATACTTGTAAAACTGGCCCTTGTTCTCCACCTCGGCGCCGTCAAAGTGCTTGTTTTGCAGGCAGCGCGGAAAGTCGCCGACCTTGCCGGCGCGCACATCCGCCATCGCCTGATTGATCGCCAGGTAGGCGGAGTTGGACTTGGGTGCGGTCGCCATGGTGACCACTGCCTGTGCCAGCGGAATCCGCGCTTCGGGCAGTCCCAGCTGCAGGGCGCTGTCCACACAGGCTTTGACGATGACCGCACACATCGGATATGCCATGCCGACGTCCTCGCTTGCCATCACCAGCAGACGGCGGCAGGGAGAGATGAGGTCGCCTGCCTCCAACAGTCTTGCCAGGTAATGCAGAGCGGCATTTTCGTCCGAACCGCGCACCGATTTTTGCAGTGCGGACAGAAGGTCGTAGTGGACGTCGTCGCTCTTGTCGTAGCGCAGCGCTGCCCGCTGAGAGATGCTTTGCAGTTGCTCGGCGGTGATGGTCTTGACGCCGTTTTCGACGGCGGCGGACAGATAAGCCACCTCGAGGGTGTTGATCGACTTGCGCACATCGCCGCCACAGGACAGTGCAATCGAGCGCAGCACCTGGTCATCGACACGAAGCTGCACGCCTTCCTCCTCCTGCGCCTGCTTTGTCAGCAACTCGACGCCGCGGTGCAGCGCCTGCTCGATCTCCTCGGGAGAGACCGGCTTAAATTCAAAGACGGTGCTTCGGGAGATGATGGCGTTATAGATATAGAAGTAGGGATTTTCGGTGGTGGAGGCAATCAGGGTGATCTGCCCATTTTCCAGAAATTCCAGCAGTGTCTGCTGCTGCTTTTTGTTGAGGTACTGGATCTCGTCGAGGTAGAGCACTACGCCGTTCATCCCTTCAAAGGTGTCCAGCGAGGAGATGATCTCCTTAAAATCGGCGGTGGAGGCGGTGGTGCCGTTTAGTTTGTACAGCTTTTTGCCCGCCTGTTTGGCAATGATGCGGGCGACGGTGGTCTTGCCGGTGCCTGGAGGCCCGTAAAAAATCAGGTTGGTGGCCTGTCCCGACTGGGCAATGCGGTACAGAATGCCGTTTTTGGAAAGAATATGGCTTTGTCCGACCACCTCGTCGATGGTCTGCGGACGCATCCGGTCCGCCAGTGGTGTGCTCATGCTGGTGCCTCCCTTGTCAAACTGTCGAAACGATATCTCCATTATAAACGCTCCCACCACTTTGTTCAAGGGCAAAATCCATGCAGAAAAGGTTTGACAACCACCCGACAGGTGATTAAAATAGAGGGGAATGAAATAGAGGTTTGTGGGGAAGCATTGTCCCCACGGGAAAGAAGGAACAAGATCATGGCAACAATTCGGGCAATTTTGTTTGATTTGGATGGAACCATCTGCAACACCTTGCAGGATCTGGGAGAATGTACCAACCAGGCACTCGCTGACTACGGTCTGCCGCCGCATGCCATCGACGAATACCGTATGATTGTGGGCAACGGAGTGGATACCCAGATGCGCCGTGCCATCGGAGAAGAAAAGTATACCAAGGAGCTGGCTGACAAGGTCAAAGCTGCCTTCAAAGCCTATTACGATCAAAACTATCTGAAGAACACCAAGCCTTATGAGGGCATGGCGCAGGCACTGGACGAACTGCGCGGCATGGGACTTTTGCTCGGCGTCTTTTCCAACAAGCCGGATGAGTTTGCGGGCAAGGTCTGCACCCATCTGTTCGGCGACCGCTTTGACCTGATCGCGGGCAACCGTCCAGGCGTTCCGGTCAAACCCGACCCGACCGGTCTGTTTCTGGCGCTGGAACGGCTGGGACTGAAGCCGGAGGAATGTCTGTACTGCGGCGACTCCTGGGTGGACATCGACACCGGCAAAAATGCAGGCATCATCACCATCGGTGCCGAGTGGGGTTTCCGCGGACGAAAGGAACTGGAGGAGCACGGCGCCGACTATATCGCTTCCCAGCCAAAGGAGCTGCCGTCCATCGTCAAAGCGATCATCGCATCGCACAACTAGAGGCTATCTGAAAAGCCGAAATGATGCCTTTTTCTGCAATCAACGCCAGCTGCATCGCTAAAAATACTCGGAATCCGGCAAGGATACCTGCGCTTTTGCCTTGTATCTGTCTGTTGTTTGCGAAAAATTCGACAACTTCTTTTATTTTAGATATGCCCTGACCGCAGCATCACAAGGTTTGGAAGGAGGAAATGGATTGAACGATCAAATCTGCACCGGCGTTTCCAGCGCGTGCTTTTATCCGATGGAAACGCTCTGCGCCGTCCGGCAGCTGTGCGCATGGAAGATTCCCAACATCGAGATTTTCTTTAATTCTCCACGGGAATTAAAGGAGGAGTATGTCCAAAAGCTGCACCAGCTCTGTCAGCAGTCCGGCACACAGGTGGTGTCGGTTCACCCGTTTACCTCCGGCATCGAACCGCTGTTTTTCTTTTCGGAATATCCTGGCCGCTTCGAGGACGGCATCGAGCTGTACGAAGGCTATCTGCGCGCCGCAAAAAAGCTGGGAGCAAAGCTGCTGGTCTTTCACGGCGATTCGCCGTACAGCAAAATCCCGCAGGAAAAAGCCTTTGACCAGCTGCGCCGGTTTGACCGCTTTGCCCTCGAACAGTATGGAGTGCGGGTCGCCTATGAAAACGTGGTGCGCTGCCGCGGACGTGACCCACAGTATTTTGCAAGCCTGCGGGAATACTATCCTGAGATGCGCTTTGTGCTGGACATCAAGCAGGCGCTGCGCTCCGGCCGCTTGCCGTCCGAATATATCCGGCTGCTGGGCGACAGCATCTGCCATGTGCACATCAGCGACAGCACGTCCGAGCGCGACTGTCTGCCGGTGGGCGGCGGCGAGATGAATCTGCATGAGCTTTTGCGGGAACTAAAGGAGCAAGGCTTTCACGGAAGCGTGCTGCAGGAGGTCTACCGCGACAGCTATGAGCATCCGGAACAGGTGCTGGAGGGCTATCGTGTGCTGGAAAAGATGGTCAGCGAGCTGGATGGACCGACTTTTTCGACAAAATAGGACAGGTGCTTTGTAAAAAAAGCACAGATATTGCAAAATAACTGAAAAAGGCTGCACAGTGTTTCAACTGATGCAGCCTTTTCTTAGTGATGTTGACGGGAGAATCTGAAAGAACGCCATGTTATAATACCGACAAGGCAGGAAAGGAAAGCAGAACGCTTCTGGAGAGTCTGTTGTGGTACCCTTGAAAAAACATAAATTTGAGGTGAGAATCGGTGAGGAACAAGTCTGTGCGGGACAAGGGCCGGCAGCAAACAGGAGGCGGGATCGAATACAGAGTCGACGTTTCACAGACAGAGCTTGTGGCAGATGGAATCTTCGTGGAGAGCTACGGAGTTGCCGTCTACAGGAAAGGTCACAAACTGTGTTGCGTGAAGGACATCACCGTTGACAGAGAGCGGATGGAAAAGCTGGTGGCAGTCTGCAACCGCTGCCATCTGTCCCTGTGTCATCTGGAGGATGTGGTCGAGGATTTTCTGGCACAGCTTTGAGCAAAATAATTTTGGAATTCCTGTAAAAAATTGCCAAGAAGATTGTACAAATGGGATGAATATGTGTTATAATGTTTCCAGGAAGCGGAAAGTATGATCTAACCGTGCAAACCAGCCGGCACCTAAAAAAGATGGTGCCAGAGGAAAGGAAACCAATTTATGAAATGCCCATACTGCCAGTATTCTGAAAGTAAAGTGATTGATTCAAGACCGACGGATGAGGATGAAAAAATCCGCCGGCGCAGGGAGTGTATGCGCTGCGGGAAACGGTTTACAACCTATGAGATCGTGGAGACAACGCCGCTGATGGTGCTCAAGAAAAATGGAACGATAGAAGCATTCAATCGCGACAAGCTGCTCAAAGGTCTTTTGCGGGCGTGTGAAAAACGACCGGTTTCCCTCAGATGTCTTGAGCAGATGGTGGATAGGATTGAGCAAAGGCTGAAAAACTCTCTGGAGGGGGAAGTCAGCTCTCACAAGATCGGAGAGCTTGCAATGGAAGAACTGCGCCGTGTCGATCAGGTGGCGTATGTCCGATTTGCGTCGGTATATCGTGAATTTCAGGACATCAACTCGTTTATGGACGAGCTGCGCAAAATTCTGGAAGAAAAGGAGCGCGAGGACAACAACCTCTAAGCCTTCGTTTTATACCAGATTGCGCAAAAGCGGAAGCTCGTTGTCATACAGTTCACGGACACAGATCATCAGCTCGTTGGTCTGTGCCAGCAGCTGTGCGCGGTCATCGTAGATGGCAAGATATTCTAGCCGTGAGGAGATGTCGGTGATGCGTTCCAGCGGCTCATGTCGGATATACCAAACCATGGCGTTTTTTGTCTGGTCCCAGTGATCGTAAAACTGACCTGCCAAAGCGGCTGCCTCTTCGAGGTGGCCGCTTTTTGCCTGCTGCATCAACTCGGAAAGCAGCTGGGTGCCCTCCTGATAAAACCGGCGGCACTGAAGCTGGGTGAACACCGACAGTCCCAGAATCAGAACGATCAGGATGATGGCGGGATACAGTCGTTTCATGAAAGGTTGCCTCCTTTAATGTTCCACGGGTACAATATAATAATCTCTGTCAGGGGTACAGGTCATGAGGAAGATATCCTCCGGCCGGTACCCCTCTTTTTGCAGGATTTTTTGCAGCTCGTCCTCCTGCATTTTGCAGTAGCTCAGTCCCTGCTGCACCGTTTTGCGGTCGCTGATAATGATGGCGGGCGGAACAGAAGGAGGGACGGTCATTCCGGCGGCTTTCGGCGTGATCGGCTCAAACAGGGCTTTTTTGCAGATGGAAAGCTGACCGGTGGTCTCGGCGACGGCATATTCCACCTGCCGCAGGTCAAAAATTTCATTCTGACGCAGCTGCTCCATCAAATCGTCGACCGAGTAGCGTAATCCAGCCAGCGCCTTTTGGTCGATGCGTCCGTCCTTGATGATGACACGGGTACCGCCCCAGATCAATCGCCGCAGCCGCACGCTTTTTAAGGTGAGCACCGACAGAATGACCTCGAAACTCATCAGCGTCAAAATCGGGATGATGCCCAGAATCAGCGGCACATCGCTGTTTTCGATGGGCAGGGTGGCAATGTTGGAGATCAAGATGGTCACCACCAGCTCCGAGGGCTGCAGCTGACCGAGCTGCCGTTTGCCCATGATGCGCATGCCGCAGATGACCACCGAGTAAAGAATCAGTGTTCGTAAAAAGGAAATCAACATCAGTTTCACGTCCCTTGCAATTTTTCTGCACCCAGTATTGGTATAGATTCTGCAATTTATGCGGATAATAGTGTCAGAAAATGGCCCGTGTGCCGCTGCGGCAGACGGGCATCAAGCAAAAAAGGATGGTGACTGCAATGTCGATCAAAGGATTCTGGCAGCAGCTGCTGTGGCCGCAGCCGGACAGCGGACGGGCGCGCAAAGCGGGACTGGTGGATACCTCCCAGCCGCAGGGCGTCGGTTCGCGCCAGCAGGCTCAGGTGCCGCTGAGCCGCGACCTTGGCGAAAATATAGTGAAGGTGCGCGCCTTTGCCCAGAACAGCACCGATCTGCTCGACCGGCAGATCGAGGTGGATGGCGTCAAGGTAGCGGTGCTGATGTGTGAGGGAATGATTAACCTCCAGCTGTTCAGCCACCTGATCGTGCGTCCGCTGACGCAGCTGAAGCTGGAACATCCCAGCGGAGAGGCAATCGCCGACTGGATCAGCCAAAAGACGATGTTTGCCGGCGACCAGAAGGAATTTTTTACCTATGATGACCTGTTTACCTTTTTGATGGCGGGTTTTGTGGTGCTGCTCATCGACGGAGTGGACCGCGGCATCGCCTGCGGTTTACAGGGATACAGCTTCCGGTCGGTGTCCGAACCGAGCACCGAGATGAACATTGCCGGCTCGCGGGAGGGCTTTGTCGAGCCAATCCGTATCAATCAGTCGATGATTCGCCGGCGCATCCGCTCGCCCAGTTTAAAGTTTGAGATGTATCCCATCGGACAGAAAAGCCGGACGGACATCTGTCTGGTGTATCTGACCGATACGGTGGAACCGAGGCTGGTCGAGGCGGTGCGGCAGAAGCTCGGGCAGCTTAGCTCGGACATTGTGCTCAGCCAGGGCTATCTGCGTCCATTTTTGGAGGGAAAACCGCTCTCGCCCTTTTCCTCGGTAGGTACGACCGAGCGTCCCGACACCCTCTGTGCCAAGATCAACGAGGGACGCATCGGGATTCTGGTGGACGGCACACCGTTTGCACTGGTTGTGCCGTACCTGTTTTCCGAGCACTTTCAGAGCATGGACGATTATTCCTATCGTCCGGCGTACGGCTCGTTTATCCGGCTGCTCAAGTATCTGGCGTTTTTTATCTCGATCTTTCTGCCTGGACTGTATGTGGCAATCACCGTTTTCAGTCCCGAAATGCTGCCGGATACGCTGCTGTATAACATCGCCGTGTCCGAGCAGCAGACGCCGTTTTCGATGATGGCGGAAGCGTTGGTGGTTCACCTCATCTACGAAATCATGCGCGAGGCAGGACTAAGGCTGCCGCGTCCGGTGGGACACGCTGTCAGCATCATCGGCGCACTGGTCATCGGTGACGCCGCCGTCAATGCGGGCATCATCGGCTCCTCGATGGTGATGGTGGTGGCGCTGACCGCGCTCAGCTCCTTTGTGGTGCCGTCGCTGTACGAGTCGACCGCGCTGCTCAAGTTTGTGTTTATCATCGTGGGCGGCACCTGGGGATTGTTCGGCATCGCCATTGGTTTTGTCCTGCTGCTTGCAAACCTGTGCGCGCTGGAATCCTTCGGTGTGCCGGTGATGGCGCCCACCAGTCCAGGCGCCGTCGCAGACCTGCGGGACAACTTCTGGCGCAGCAGCTGGAAAAAGCTGGGCAGCCTGCGCCTGTATATCCAGAAGCTGCCAGGCAGCCGGCTGAGAAATGCCGACCCACAGGATGATGGCAAAAAGGAGGGATGCTGATGAGGGATCTGCGCACGCCGCGCATCAGTCCGGCGCAGATGATCTGTCTGCTGGTGCTGTCGCGGCTGTTTATCGTCCTGATTTTTATTCCCGACGCCAATGGTTCGTCGCAGGGAAGCGCATCGCTGCTGGCAATCGTCCTCGGTTTTGTGCTGACTGCGGTTGCAATGGTTCCGGCGTGGCTGCTGCTGAAAAAGCACCCAGGGATGGATTTGCAGATGCTGACCATGCAGCTTTCGCCCAGACTGGGACGGGTCAGTGCAGTGGCGTTGTATCTGGTGTGTCTGGTGGTTTCCGCCGAGACCGCCGCTCAGTTTACCATGTTTTTGACAAGCGCCGTCTATCCACGCGCCAGCGTCCTCTGGGTGGGCCTCATCTTCTGCGGCGCCGTATTGTATCTGGTGCTGCTGGGACTGGAGGCGGTGACCAGGACAGCGGCAATCATGCTGGCAGCGACCATCCTTTCCTCGCTGCTCATCAGTCTGGGACTGTGGGGCTCCATGGACACCCTCAACCTGATCTCTCCGCTGTATGACGGATGGGGAAAGGTGCTGTACAGCTCCACCCGCTACTTTACCCAGAATATCGAGCTGATTGCCTTTGTGCTGCTGCTATCAAACCTCAACACTCCAAAGCTGCAGCGCACCTTCTGGGGCTATCACACGATGACCAGCGTCATTCTGCTGGCAGTTTCCTATGCGGCGATCACCGTCTTGGGCAGCTACGGAGAAACACAGAATTTTCCGGTGTACACCCTCTTTGTGCTGTCCGGCTCCAATGTGTTCTACCGGTTTGACTATGTGCTGCTGGTGCTGTGGGTGGCGACGGCAATGATTCGTGCCGCACTCTATCTCATCCTGGCCTGTCGGACGCTGGGAACGCTGGGACCAAAGCTGCAAAGCCGCTGGGTGGTGGGAATCAGTGCAGCTGTGGTCACCGTCACTGCGATTGCAGCGGTGCGAAATATCCAGCTATTTGGGGGATTATATCACTTTCTTGCGGACGGAGTGCCGGTCTATCTCTTGCTGCTGTTCTGGCCGGTGCTGTTGCTGCTGCTCAAGTACAATCGGCAAAAAAAGGAGGAGCGCAGATGAAAAAGTGGATCTCTCTGCTGATGGCGGCAGGTTTTGCGCTGCTGCTGTGTGGGTGCATGAATGCCGCACAGCTCAAGGACCGCACCATCATCAAGATGGTGGGAGTGGATCTGGTGGACGGAGAATTTGTGCTGAGCATGCTGCAATTTTCTCCACAGCTGCAATCGGGACAGGAGGCAGCGGCAGCGACGCTGGTTGTCCAGACCCGCGGACGTTCGGTCAGCGAGGCGGTGGACGGATTGAGCCAGTACAGTGGCAACGAGGTGTTTTTAGGAAACGCAAGCTTTCTGGTGGTGGGACGCTCGGCAGCTCAGCAGGGTTTGGAACCGGTGCTGGGATACTTTAATGCTAACCACGAGGTCAGCCCTGAGCTGTATGTGGCAATGGCGGAGAACACCGCCGAGGAGGTCATCCGCACCCAGTCCGAGCAGGACAGCAGCGCCACCCAGCTAAAGACGCTGATTGAACAGGGACAGCAGAACGGTCTGCTGGGGCGTCCGGCGCTCAAGGATGTCATCAACCGCCTGCAAAGCGACAAAGCCGAGCCCTATCTGCCGCTGATTACCACCGAGGAACTGACCGACGGCAAAAAGGTACTGAAAATTGCAGGAATGGCCATTTTTAAAGAAGGAAAGTTTCTGGATAACCTCTCGATCGAACAGACCCGCGGCGTTTTGTGGGCGACCGATGAGCTAAAGCGTGCCGTGATGACGGTCAATTACGGAGACAAAAAGGAGGCGCTTGCTTCGGTGGAGCTTACCGACAGCGAAAGCCAGGTGAAGGTGAGTATGGAGGACGGCAAGCCGGTTCTCCTGCTGGAGATCCGCACCGAAGGCAGCGTGCTGGAAGCGACCTTTCCCAATGGCGGCGGCGTAGGAATGGAACAGCTGGGAGAAATCCAGATTGAAGTGGCATCCCAGATCAAGGACACGGTGCGCCAGACGGTGGACAAGGTCTTTTTTGAGAAGAAAAGCGACATCTTCCGCTATTCCGAATTCATCAAAAAATATGAGCCGGACTACTGGAAGGCAAATCAGGAGAATTTTGAACAGGTGATCGACGACTGCCGCATCGAGATTTATGTTGACTGCCTCATCGACCATCCTGGTTTGGAGGCAAAACACAGCCGTTAGCCGGATACTGGAAGTCCGACGCAAAATGTGGTACAATGCTGGCAAGGGTATTTTTGACAGAAAAGAGGGAACCACATGAAAGCAAAGATTGCACCGCGCAAAGAAATCGTGCTGCTGTACCAGAGCGAAAAAATCGAGGGCAGCGACCGCCTGTTTGCGCTGCTTGCACAGATGCAGATTCCATACAAGGAGGTAGCGCCGTTCGAGCTGGGTCAGACCACCGGTACACTGGCTGGCTACCGCAGCGACCCGCAGGAAGAAGCCGTCCAGCCGCAGACACCGGCGATGGCGATGGGTGGACTTGCCGGCAAGCGGCTGGATCAGCTGTTAAACGCCATGCGTCAGCAGCAGATCGACCTGCCGCTCAAGATGGTCATCACCCAGCACAACGAGCGTTGGCCGTTTGGAACGCTCATCGAGGAGGTCGGACGGGAACACCAGCTGTTTGTGGCGATGGAGCGTCTGCAAAGGCTGTGCAAACGTGCGCAGCAGGTCGAAGGCTTTGACCCGATTCTGATAAAGCGCGCACAGGATGCCCTGAGCAGAATGCGCTCCGAGCAGGAGGCACCTACCCGTGAGGAGCTCGAGGGACTGAGTGACCAACTGGAATCGCTGCTGGGATAAAATAAAAAGAGGAGAAACCTAAACAGGGTTCCTCCTCTTTTTTGTTGCATCGGTCTTATTTTGCTGCTTCCATGGTAAGATGGCAGGCGGCGATGGCGTCCTCTTTGGTGTCCGCCGAGATTAAGAAGCGGTTATTGTGGCAAAAGCGCAGCGTAGCAATGCCGGTCAGCGACTGAAGCTCGTCGGCGCTTTTGCCTGCCCAGCTTTCAGGGAAGGGCAGACGCAGGGTGTTGTCCTGCTGGCTCATCGGAACAGCCTGTGCGCTGAATCCGCCGCGCTGCGAAGGAGACACCACAAACAGCGCGTCCGAATCGACCACGAAGGATTTCCACGGGGCGTAGCGGTCGAGCGTCACAATGCGGTCCTGCATCTGTGCGACCGCTGCCTTTACCAAGGTGCCTGCGCGGCGGATGCCGTTTACCTCGGCAATCTTGCGGGTGAGGATGGCTTTGGCGACGGTGACTGCCTCTTCAAAGTTCTGATTAGGGTCGTCGTCCTCATCCCAGCAGGGATTGAAGGCGCCGATGGCAGCTGCCAGCGGATGTCCGCAGCCGGTGTTATCCTCCAAATCGAGCGGCTGGATAAAGTGCTCGTCAAAGTTTGCGGCTTCTTCGCCGACCAGCGCTTCTCCAAGCTCTCTCCACAGCAGACCGAAGGCGGCATAGGGCACGCCGTTTTCGCGCACCGGTGCGCCGCTCTGGTGGTGGTCAAATCTTCCCCAGCCGATGTCAAAAGCAAGCCCGTCAAAGCCTTCGGGCAGGCTCATCACCCGTTTGATCTGGATATCCGGTACAAACAGCCGCAGCAGCGCGGCAGAAAACACGTCGTCGGCATGGAACTTGCCTGCGTGGGTAAAAGCAATGTCAGGAATCTGCATCATAAAAAAATCCTTCCCCTTTCTGTCAGAGCGGTATGTTTTTCTGATTATAGCATAAAACCTGCCCAAATACAAAAAACATCGCCCTGTGTCTTTCAGAAAAAGGGGAAAGATGGTATAATATAACAAACAAGAAAGGAAGTGTAGCTATGGCTTTGTATAAAGATACCTGCCGCTGTCAAAAATGCGGCGAAAAATTCACCTGGTACTATCAGTCCGAAGGGGACGGAGAGGTTGCCAGCTATGTACCAATGGGAGAGCTGAAAACGGCTCAGGTCAGCGGTATGATGCTGGTGACCGAAAAGATTTACGACGTAATGGTCGATTGCCCGTACTGCGGCACCCAGAACGAGTTTAACTGCAAGATCGAACAGGAGCTGGAAGGACTGGGACCGGACCCTAAGCAGGAATAACGGCTATTCCTGCAGGATGCTGCCCAGCTTGAACGCCAGCAGATTGCCGGTGACGGCAACCGGATGGTCGGCACTGGTGTGGAACATCAGCTCGACCAGTCGGTCGTTTGGTGCGCCGACCGTGTCCAGCAGGAAGTTGGTGCACAGTCCGGCGCTCAGGCGGTTTGGTTCCTCCTGCGGCTCCTCGGACTGCGGCACGGTGGAAAAGGCGCACAGATCGGGATGGAGTGCTCCGTCGATCTGGGCGATGACCTCGCAAAATTCACCGCTGCCCGCCTGTGCTTTCAGGCTCAGTGAAACAAAATACAGGTTTCCTGGAGCGAATAACAGCCCTGTTTCGTGGGAACGGATGTCCTGACCGGAGATGACATCGGGAACCATCGAGAGCAGCTGGGCATTTTGAACCTCGGAGCTGCGCAGCGAGTACTGTACGGCACTGCCCATGGCAGGAGCGGCTTTTGACTGCGGCAGCGCGGCAAAACTTGCCGCGGCGCTGCTGACCGGAGGATTTGCGCTGGCAGCAGGAGCGACGGTGTTCTGGGTCAGTGTGTTCTGGGAGAAGGGTGATACGCCGCTGGTGCTGTCACAGGGCAGCTCACCCAGCGGAAAGATCGCGGTCGGGTCGGAGCAGCAGTCGATGCAGCCGTCCGGACAGCAGTTTGGCATCATGCAGCACTGTCCGTATGGATACGGGCAGCACTGCGGAAAGACGACAGGGATGGAAGGCGCGATCATACTGGACACGCTCCCATCCTGGGAGGAACATTGAAACACTTTCATGGGACAGACCTCCTTTAGTTGTCAGAGACCAGCACATAGGGCGCGTAGGCATAGCCGGTAGCGTTCTGATAGCGCACCGCATACCAGTCTCCGCTCTTGGAATAGACGGTCAGCTTGGCTTTGTCCGGTGCGACGGCGACGATGGTCGAATTGGTGGTGGGCATGCTGCGGATATTCAGGTTGGCTCCGCCGGTGTTGACCATTCCGCCGCGCTCAGGCTGCGGCATGGAAAAAGGAATACCAAAGTAAGTACAAAGTGCGCGGACGATGCTTTCGGCGATGGCGTCGAGGTTTTCCTGAATCCACTGGGCATCCTGGGCGTTGTCGTGGTAGGCAACCTCGATCAGTACCGCCGGAGAGCGGGTTTGGAGCACCTCGGCTAAGTAGTCGGTCGGACGGGCGTTGACCCGCTCAGGGATGGGATAGATTTTTCGCATTTCCTCGACAACCAGATTGGCAAATCGCTGGCTCGACTGTGCAGCAGCGTCCTGACCTGGACGGTAATAGACGTCGGTGCCCTGCAACAGACCTGCCATTCCTTCGGGAGAGGCGTTGGAATGAAGGGCAACGTGCATCCCGTAGTGGGCAAGGTTGGACTGGTTGATCGAATCGACCACCGTTTTGTTCGGGTCGTTGCGGGTAAACTCGATGCCGCTGGAACGCAGATACGGTTCCATCGCATCGGCAAGCAGGTTCATCCAGTACTCCTCGTTGCCCTGGGTGGCATAAGGATTAAATTCCTGTGTGGATGGACTGAGAAATATTTTTGGCAAGGATAACACCCCGTTTCGTTTCTTTTCCTTCCATGATATGAAAAAACAGGCGGGAGTGTGACAAAAAATAAAAGGAGGGCGCAGGATGAAGATTAAATGTCAGGCCTGTGGCAAGCGGTATGACACCGATACCGACGAGTTATGTCCCTATTGCGGAAGCTATAATCCCATCGGACAGGAGGAAGAGGCACCGTCCGATGAACCCAGCTGGCACGAACGGGCAAAGGAGCGGGAAGAGAAAAGAAGCGAGCGCATTGCCCGACTGCGTGCCAAAGCACAGGAAAAATCCTCCTATTCTGGGGAGCCGCAGCAGCAGACGCCCAAGGAAGCTAAAAAAACAGGCTGTGCCGGCTGCGGCACAAGCATTGCAGGTCTTGTTTTGTGGATTGTCCTGGTGGTTGTGCTGACAGGTCCGGTGCGTCAGATTGTGTTTACTATGATCAAGGAGAAAAACGACCAGCAGTCCACACAGATGAAGGTGGTCGAGATTGTTCAGGACGAAACCTATCCGGTGGACGGAGAGATGTTCGGCGCAGGAAGGTGTATGAATATTCCTATCGAGACCCAGCAGGAGGATCTGCTGAAGGAAAACGGCTACGAGGTTGCTCCAGGGATGCAGCTGACAGCGGTGGAGCTAAAGGGAAGCATCTTTGCGGACTTTTACCTCAAGGTGGACGATGTGGTTTATCGGGAGGTGTACAGCTGGGAGCTGAACCAGATGGCTGCCGAAAAGATGGGACTTTCGGAAGAAAGCGATGTTGCGCTGTTTCTGACGCCGGTCGGCAGCCAGGAATACCAGCTGTGTGTGCGGGAAATGCAAGAGATGGACTTTGCATCGGACGATAGAGTCAGCACACTGGTTCGCATCCCGCTGCAGGTCGAGGAGGTGTAGCAAATGAAGATACTGGGAAAATTGCTCTGGCTTGCCACACTGGTTTTGGTGGTGGGCGTCGTCTATCTTTCCAGCTTTGACGACCTGTACTTTGCCGAGTACAGTCGGGTGCATGTGACCGACATCACCGTCGAACAGCGCCTGGATGAAGCAGCGCTTCAGGAGCTTTGTCCCAATATGGGAGTGGAACCCGAGGAATATGGCTACTATCTGGTCAGCTGCACTCTGCAAAACGAGAGCGCAGTGGACGGCTATTTCTGGGCGGACAATGCCTTTCATAACAGCGCAGAAACTTCCTACTATTCCACCTTGGAAAGCACCATTTCTACCCAGCAGCAGACCTATTCGGGCACCTGGCTTGTGCCAGGAGGCGAAACGGTGGTTGCACGATTTGTGCTGCTGACCGGTGCAGAGGACACCGATGTGACCGCTTCTCAGTATGGAAGCATCGTTGCACAGCTTCAGTAGTTTGTTGAATAAAGAAAACGGCACTGCAAACCGATTGGTTTGCAGTGCCGTTGTTTTTTTCTTAGTCGCCGACTGCGCCGGACATTTCCTGAGCAATGTTGAGGATGTGGTCGCCGATACGTTCGAAGTCGGTGAGCATCTCGGAGTAGATGACGCAGCCTTCGTCGGAACATGCTCCGGTCTGCATCCGCTCGATCTGACTGTTGCGGAAGTCCTCGGTCATGTCGTCGATCTGCTGCTCCAGATCTTCGATCTTCTTCAGGGTTTCGGCGCTGTAACCGACCTGTTCGATCTGGTCGATCATGTCCAGTGCCTTCTCGCAAACTTCCTGCATCATGGCAAGCTGTCCGCGAACCTCTCTGGAGAAGGTGATGTCTTTTTCTTTAATCATGTTGGTGTATTCACCGATGTTCATGGCGTGGTCGCCGATACGTTCCAGGTTGCCGCAGACTTTAAACAGTGCGCTCATGTACTGCGAGTCTTTCGGGTTTCTCTCTTTAACCAGTGTGCGGGAAACGTACTTGGAAATCTCTTTGTTGAGGTAGTCGATGTACTCCTCACGGTTGCGGATGTCGTCGAGCATACTGGTGTTGGCATCGCGGACCGCTTCAAAGCTCATGGTAACGTTTTCTCTTGCCATCGAGGTCATACGCTGCAGTTCCTTCTTGATGGCAGTGATTGCGATAGCGGAAAGACCGATCTTGGTTTCGCCGCGGTTTTCAATCGGGATAGGACGGATAAATTCCAGATGCATAACATCGCTTTTTTCTTCCGGCAGGTCAGGCAGAATCTTGGTTGCAAGCTTGGCCAGATAGTTGCCGAATGGCAGCAGCAGAATGGTAGTGGTGATATTAAAGATGGTGTGCATGTTTGCAATCTGCTGGGAGACATTGCCAGGGGTGAGCCCCTCCACAAAGGATGCAAACGGAGTAAGAATACAGATAATGGTAAAGATGGTGGTACCGATGATATTAAACATCAGATGGATGATAGTGGTGCGTTTTGCACTGCGGCTGGTGCCGATGGATGCCAGAACGGCGGTGATACAGGTACCGATGTTCTGACCGAACAGCACATAAACTGCCTGCGAAAGGCCGATGACACCGCTGCCGGCAAGTGCCTGCAGGATACCGACCGATGCAGAGGAGGACTGGATAACAGCTGTGAAGATGGTTCCGGCGAGAATGCCCAGAACAGGGTTGGAGAACTTGGTCATCAGGTTGATGAAGGCTTCCGATTCACGCAGCGGCATCATCGAGGAGCTCATCATATCCATACCGATGAACAGGATACCCAGACCGGCGATGATCTTGCCGTAGTGATGGACGCGCTGTTTTTTGATAAAGACGATGAGTGCCACGCCGATGAAGGCAAACAGCGGAGCCAGCGCACCGATGTCCAGTGCGATCAGCTGACCGGTGATGGTGGTACCGATGTTGGCACCCATAATAATCCAGACAGCCTGGCTGAGGGTCATCATGCCCGAGTTTACAAAGCCGACCACCATGACGGTAGTAGCAGACGAGGACTGGATGGCAGCGGTGATACCTGCGCCGACCAGAACACCCAGAAAACGATTAGAAGTCAGACGTTCCAGAATTTTTTTCATGCGATTACCAGCAGCGGCTTCCAAACCGTTACTCATCATCTGCATGCCGTACAGGAACAAACCAAGACCACCGAGCAGACTAATAAAATCTGTAATCTTCACGATACTTCCTCCATAATTTAACAAAAATTTTATTCTTTCATTCAATTTATACACAATATTTTTGTTGTTTTCAAGGGCTGGAACGCCGATTTAACACGATTTTACATAGATTTAACATTGGGCCGAAAATGGAAAAGAAAAACGTACAAATTCGGTGAAACCAAGGTAAACTTTTTTAGAATCTTTGGCAAGAAGCTATTAAGACGTTTGTAGGCGGACATTTTTCAGAAAATGACGTCCATCCTGTTTCTGCACCTGTAAAAGCACATCAAAAATATTGACAAGGGATTTGTTTTTTATTATCTTGAAGGTAGAATAATAATAAGAAAACAGCGTATAAAACTGCACAGCAGCGGACAAAGTCGACAGAGTTCCTGCGCTATGCAGAGGAAAAATGGAATCCAAGGGGGATACAGCACCATGATTTTTTACTTTTCTGCAACAGGCAACAGCCGTTTTGTGGCAAAGGTTCTTGCCGACCACTGTCAGGACGAACTTGTCTGTCTGAACGACTATCTTAAAAACCAATCAAAGGGAGAGTTTTCTTCCGAAAAACCGTATGTGCTGGTGGCGCCGGTCTATGCGTGGAAGATTCCGGCGAGGGTGCAGGATTTTCTCGCTAAAGCCAGCTTTTCGGGCAGCAGAAAATGGTATGTCGTGGTGACCATGGGCGGTTCCTCGGGCGCTGCGGCAAACGCCTGTCAAACACTTTTGGAGCAAAGAGGAATGGAGTTTCTGGGCTTTCAGGACATCTGTATGCCGGACAACTTTCTGATTGCCGACCGTATGCTGGAAAAATCCCAGGCCATCGAAAAAATCAGGGCATCGCTGCCGCTCATCCGGCAGACTGCCGAGCGGATTTCCAAGGGCGAGCACCTGCCCAGCAAAGAGGAAAGCGCTAAAGACCGGCTGCTGTCGGGGATGGTCAACTGGGGCTTCAACCACTTTATGAGCAAGATCTGTTCCTTTACCGTGTCCGAACAGTGTGTCCGCTGTGGACGCTGTGTGCAGGATTGTCCGACCGGCAACATCCAGCTGACCGACAAGGGCATCTCGTTTGGCGACCAGTGCATGTTCTGTCTGGGCTGCATCAACCAGTGTCCGACCCACGCCATCGACTGCAAAGGAAAGGGCGCACAGAACGGCCACTACACCTGTCCGCCGGACGAGGAAATACTGTCTGAGCGGTAGCGGTGACCCACTTTTGTACGAGCGGACTGTCCTTAAACGCTTTACGTCCGAGGAAGTAACCTCCAATCCACATCTCTCCACCAACAGAAAGTGCCGCCGTCAATGCTTGGTATGTTCGAAAATCCCTACAAGGCCAGCGCTCCCTATCCGACAGTGACAAAGGCGCAGGAGGCGGAATGGTACATCCTCTTCCTTCCTGGGTGACGACGAGATTGTCATCGACGGCAAATGCTATTGAAGTCTATCGCGGCTATGAAAACGGCAGCTGCGGAAGCGATGGCATCAAGTGCAGCGCGGCAAAGAGGGATACAATAAAACTTGTAAGAAATGCAATATATTTGGTAATAACATAAAAATTAAAAAGGATTTCAGAAGGTTTTTTGAAAGATTTATCAGTAAATATGGATAAATCCCATGGATTGAATTTATAAAAAGTACTGAATCGTACGCACTCTTATTGACAGATAATTTTTCCTGTGATATTCTTAACGCAAAGTTACAGGTCATGTTCATCATCGACCAAAGACGATCAGAAATTTTCATCATCTGCAAATTTTAAAGGCGTTTGACAACCTTTCTCAAAGGTTGTCAAACGCCTTTTATTTTTTGGCGAAAAAGGGAGTGCGCAGGAATGCAAAACAAAGTAATACAGGCTGACTACCTTCTCCTGGAAAGCGGGTTAAAAGAAAAATGGGGGGTACAGGTACAGGACAACCGAATTGTCAAAGTGGCTCCAAATGAGCAGCTGCAGCAGATCAAGGAAGCAGAACAGATCTATCTGCACAACCAGATCCTTCTGCCTGGTTTTGTCAATGGACACAACCACATGTACGGATTTTACTCTCACGGCATCTCGGCAGATGCGGTAGTGACCGAGTTTTCCAGCTTCCTGGAGGACTTCTGGTGGCCTTATGTCGAGAACCGTCTGGACCATCGCTACATTCAGGCGGCAACAAAGTGGGCCTGCATCGAGATGATCGAGAGCGGTGTCACCTCCTTTGTGGACATTCTGGAAGCTCCCAATGCCATTCCTGGCGGACTGGATGCGGAAAAGGAGGTCGTACAGGCAAGTGGCCTGCGCGGCAAGCTGACCTTTGAAGCGTGTGAGAGAATCAGCAAGGAAAATGCGGACGCCGGTTTGATGGAAAACGACCGCTTTGTCCGTGAAAACAAGGGCGAACATCACCTTGTACAGGGAATCAACAGCATCCACACACTGTTCACCGGTTCGGATGAATTTATCAAAAAAGCAAAACGGATGGCGGACGAAAACGGTGCGCCGATCCACATGCACCTCTCCGAAAGCTGCTATGAGGGCGACTGGTGCAGAGAGCATTATCAGCAGACACCGGTGGAGAGATATGAGCAGCTGGGCTATCTTGACCGCAATGTTCTGGCGTCGCAGGTTGTGCAGGTTTCGGACAAGGAGCTTGACATTCTGGCAAAACATCAGGTTTCGGTGGTATCCATGCCGATTTCCAACTGCGAGGTCGGCGGCGGCTTTGCACCGGTGAGCAAAATGCTCGACCGCAATATGACGGTGGGACTGGGAACCGACGGCTATGTCAACAACTTTTTCGAGGTCATGCGCGCTGCCTTTTTAGTACACAAGGCAAACCAGCGCGATCCACAGGTGATGCCGGCCAAAACGGTTTATCAGATGGCTACCTCGATGGGAGCCAAAGCGATCGGGCTTGAGGATGCCGGCAGCATCCGTGAAGGAAACCTGGCAGACTTGATTTCAGTGGACATCATGCTGCCGACACCGATCAACGAAAAGAATATCTATGACCAGCTGATTCTGTTCTGTAATCCACAAAATGTGGTCAATGTCATGGTGGATGGTCAGTGGCTGAAACGAGATGGTGTGCTGACCACGATGGACAAGGAAAAAGCAAGGCAGGAACTGAGACAGGCAACCGAAGAATTTTGGAAATTTCAATAGAAGAGGGGTTTTGAACGATGCCATTGATGGGAGAAAAGAAATTTAACACGCTCAATCAGTCCAAGCCAAGGATTGACGGCGTTTCCAAGGTCACCGGAAAAGCGCGCTATGCAGCGGATATTTACATGGAAGGGATGCTGTATGCCGGTGTGCTCCGCAGTCCATACAGCAGTGCGAGAGTTACCCGCATCGACACCACCAAGGCAAAAGCGATCGCCGGTGTAGAGGCGGTTGTCACCTTTGAAGAAATGAGAAAGCCCAAGAGCTGGGCAGGATATATGTACCTGACAGGCCGCATCCGTTATGCGGGCGACGCGGTTGCCATGGTAGCGGCACAGAGCAAGGACCTGGTGGATCAGGCGCTGGAAGCAATCGAGGTAGAATATGAGGAGCTGCCAGGCGTATACACCATTGATGATGCACTCAAAGAGGATGCACCGCAGATACATGAGGAGTACCCGGGCAATATCTTTACTCCATCGGTCTACCACATCCGAAAAGGAGATGTGGAGAAAGCCATGGAGCAGGCGGATGTCGTGCTGGAGAGAGAGTACCGCACCCAGTTCATCGAACATTCCTACATCGAACCGGAGGCAGTGGTTGCCTACATCCATCCGACCGACCACATCATGACGGTACATGCCTCGGCACAGAATCCATTTTTCACCCGCCGCTACATCGCAGATGCCATCGGCGCACCGCTCAACAAGGTTCGCATCATCCAGGAAACCCTAGGCGGAACCTTCGGCGGCAAGGAAGAGGGCGTGGGACTGGCGACCGGCAGAGCAGCCTATCTGGCAGAACTGACCAAAAAGCCGGTGAAGTATGTTTTCAGCAGGGAGGATTCCTTCCTGGAAAGCTCCAAGCGCCATCCGTTCCGTCTGCGCTATAAAGCCGGTGTGACCAAAGAAGGAAAAATCATCGCTTTCTGGGGCGAGCAGGTGGACAACTCGGGCGCATACAACAACCAGACCCAGTTCATGAACTGGAGAGCCAATGTACATTCCGCAGGTCCATACGAGATCGAAAACATTCACACCGACACCTTTGGTGTGTTCACCAACAATATCCACGGCGGCGCAATGAGAGGATACAGCTCTCCTTCGCTGATCTTTGGACAGGAACAGTTTATCGACGAGCTGGCAGAAGCCATCGGCATGGACAACGTGCAGTTCCGCAAGATCAACTGCCTGAAGGACGGAAGCAAGACCGCAACCGGTCAGCAGGTGGACAATGTTATCCTGGAGGAGATTCTGGACTACACCACCAAACAGACCGACTATCAGGCAAAGAGAGACGCCTATAAAAATCAGACCTCCAAAACCATCCGCAAGGGAATCGGCCTGTCCATCTGTTATCGCGGCTGCGGCCTCGGTGCAGAATCTCCCGATGCTGCCGGATGTATGATTATCATCAACGAGGATGGAAGCGCCACCATCAACTCCGGCCTTGCAGAAAACGGACAGGGACTCAAAACAGCTTACGCACAGATTGCCTCGGAGGCACTGGGCATCCGCTTTGAGGACATCTATTTCTATGGAACCGACTCCGCTTCCATTCCGGACTGCGGCATGACCGTTGCCTCCCGTGGTACTGTCATGGGTTCGCAGTCGGTGCGCAAAACCGGATGGAAGCTGAAAGAAATCATGATTAAAAACGCGCTGGAACTGGGAATGTTCCAGAAGAAGGATGCCACCGTGGAAGAGGTAGAGATGAAGGACAGTGTGCTCTACCTCAAGCAGGACCCAAGCGACAGCGTACAGCTGAAGGATCTGGCCAATGCCTGCCTGTGGTCCGGCAAGCAGATGTCCGCCTTTGAGTGGTTTGTTCCAGGTCCGCTGGTACAGGATCACCACACCGGTCAGGGCAAGGCCTTCCCGACCTATGCATACGGATGTGTAATCGCAGAGGTCGAAGTGAATATGCGCACCGGCTATGTCGATGTCAAGAAGGTAACCGCCAGCCACGACGTCGGCACCGCCATCAATCCGGCGCTGATTCGCGGCCAGATCTACGGCGGCATCGCCATGGGACAGGGATATGCTGTGATGGAGGACGTTGCACCGGTGAAGGGAAAGGTCAAGAACAAGAACTTTGACTCCTATATCATCCCGACCGCAATGGATATGCCGCAGATGCAGATCAACATCTTTGAGTGCAACGATGAAAACGGAACCTATGGCTCCAAGAGCATCGGCGAACCTGCGACCGAGGCAGTGGGTGCAGCAATCGCCAACGCAGTCTACAATGCAACCGGACGCAGAGTTCGGGAAAATCCGGCAGATCTGGAAACTGTCCTGCTGGGCAAAAAACTTCACTAAGGAGGAGCTTATGTTTCACTTTGATTATTTTCGAGCCAATCATATCGAGGAGGTATGTTCGTTCCTCCAACAGCATGGCGACAAAAGCCGTATTCTGGCAGGCGGAAGCGATCTGATGGTACAGATCCACGAAAAAGACCCAAAATGGGCACAGCTGGAGTGGGTTGTGGATATTTCCGCTCTGCAGAAGGAACTGCGCTATGTCCGTGAAGAAGAAACGGAAGTTCACATCGGTGCACTGAGCACCCATACTGATTTGGAGACCTCTCCGGTCATCCAGGAGTATTTCCCACTGCTGTCCGCAGCCTGCGCCAGCGTAGGTTCTCCGCAGATCCGCAACATGGGCACCATCGGCGGCAGCATCTGCAATGCTTCGCCGGCAGCAGACCCGCTGACTCCACTGATTGCCTGCGATGCTTCGATTGTACTGCAGGGTGTCGATGGCAGACGCACCCTGCTGCTGAGCGATTTCTACCTTGGAAAAGGTCAGGTGGACCTGCAGCCAGGCGAGTTTGTGGTGGAATTTGTTGTTCCAAAGCTGCCATGCAAGGCTGTCACCCGTTTTGAAAAGCTGGGCAGAAGAAAAGCACTGGCAATCTCCCGACTCAATGCAGCGGTCGTCTTGAAATACAACGAACAAAAACAGATCGAGTTTGCCCGTGTGGTTGCCGGCTGTATCTTTACAAAGCCAAAACGGCTGACCGAGGTGGAAAACCTCCTTGTGGGAAAGACCATCTCCAGAGAGCTGTTTGAACAGGCAGGCAAGGCGGTTTCGGAGGAAATGATCCGCGTCACCGGTTATCGCTGGTCGACCGAATATAAACAGCCTGCACTGGAAGGATTGATGGAACGCGCCCTGTTGACAGCGGCAGAAATGGAGTTGGAATAAATTATGGAGAAAATCACCGTTCATTTTACACTGAATGAAGAACCGGTCAGCGTCACTGTAAATCCAAACATGCGCCTGATCGACGTGCTGCGCGACGAACTGCATCTGACAGGAACCAAGGAAGGATGCAGCGTCGGCGAGTGCGGCGCCTGCACTGTCATCATCGACGGAAATGCAGTCACCTCCTGCCTGACCCTGATCGGCAGTGTGGAGGGCAGAGAGGTCACCACCATCGAAGGAATCGGAAAAAATGGGGAGCTCGATCCAATCCAGCAGGCTATCCTGAAAAATCATGCGCTCCAGTGCGGCTTCTGCACACCAGGTTTTATCATGAGTGCCAAAGCGGTTTTGAACAAAAACCTGGATCTTTCGAAGGCGGAGATTCGCCGTGCCATCTCGGGCAACCTGTGCAGATGCACCGGCTATGAACAGCTGGTGGACGCCATCTATGAGGCAGCACAGGAAATGAAAGCGATGAAGAAGAACTAAAAAAACGGGAGGATACAGAGATGTTTGAAAAAGAAAAGCTGCAGGGAGCAGATATTGGGATTGAATTTTGTGGTTATCATTTACAGAGCCCATTCATTCTGTCGTCCGGTCCATTGACCTACGGCGCAGAAGGAATGATTAAAGGCCACAAGGCTGGCTGTGGTGCGGTTGTTACCAAGACCATCCGCCGCAGTGCAGCAATCAATCCGGTGCACCACATGGGAAGCGTCAACAAGGATTCGCTCATCAACTGTGAAAAATGGGCAGACAGCGACCGTGAACAGTGGTACACCAAGGAGATTCCAGAGGCAGTCAAAGCGGGCGCAATCGTCATTGCCAGCGTCGGTCACACACTGGGCGAAGCAATGGAAATCGTCGAGGAGGTCGAAAAGGCCGGCGCTCACATGATTGAGCTGGTATCCTATACCGAGGACACCCTGCTCCCGATGCTCGACTACACCAAGGCACATGTCAAAATTCCGGTTATCTGCAAGCTCAGCGGAAACTGGCCGGACCCAGTGGGAACCGCAGCAAAATGCATCGAGCACGGTGCAGACGGCCTGTGTGCAATCGACTCGATCGGTCCGACACTGAAGATTGACATTGAAAATGCCTGCCCTGAGATGATGAGCGAGGACGGCTACGGCTGGATGACCGGCGCTGCAATGCGTCCGATCTCGATGCGAATCAACGCTGAAATCGCACGCAACCATCCTGACTTTAAGAACCTGTATGCATCGGGCGGTGTTATGGAAGCCGACAATGCAATCGAATATATGATGGCAGGTGCAATGGGAGCCGGCGTCTGCACAGTCGGTATCCTCAAAGGCGTAGAGTACATTGAAAAGATGTGCTATGACCTGTCCAAACGTCTGGTATCGCTGGGCTACGATTCGGTAGCACAGGTAAACCGTGCGGCGCTGAAAAACTTCCCGAAGAAGGAGCACGTCTCCAAGCTCAATTTCAACTTTGAGCCATATCGCGAGGACGGCAGCAAAAAATGTATCGGCTGCAAGAAGTGTGAAACGGTCTGCTGCTACGACGCACGAAAGGTGGAATTCCCTGAGATGAAGCTGGATACCACCAAGTGCAGATACTGCGGACTGTGTCTGGATGTTTGCCCGACCAAGGCGCTGACAGCGACTCTGGCAGAGCAGACCGAGGAAGATCTGGAGCTGGAGAGAAAATCCATCGAATTTAAGCTCAACACAAAATAATCATCCCGGGAAAGCTGGTAGAAACGATGCTGATAAAAAGAGGGTTCCTTGTACAGGAGGACGGTCTGCGTCAGGCCGACCTCAGAATTACCGACGGCAAGATCAGCCAGATTGCTCCGGAGCTGACACCGCTTTCGGAGGAAGAGGTGGTGGACGCCAGCGGCAAATATCTTTTCCCAGGCGGAGTGGATGTGCACACCCATTTTGACATGCCGGCGGCAAACTGCAATACGGTGGACGATTTTGCAAGTGCATCCCATGCGGCAATCACCGGCGGAACCACCACGGTGATCGACTTTGCAGAATGTGTGCAGCCGGACTGCCTTGCCGAAGGACTGGAGACCTGGCACAAAAAGGCGGACGGCAACAGCTACTGTGACTATGGATTTCACATGACGCTGGCCTGCTGGAAGGACGGCATGGAGGAACAGGTCGGTCAGATGATGGCACAGGGCATCTCCTCCTTCAAGGCATACACCGCCTACAAAGGAGTGATGGGTGTCGATGATACCCAGCTGTATCAGATGATGGAATGTTTGCAGCGGATGGGCGCAGTTCTCTGCGTCCACTGCGAAAACGGCGATGTGCTGGACTATTTGCAGCAGAAGTACAAAAAGACAGACGCTGCCAATGTGGCATTTCATCCGCTGTCCCGTCCCAACCTGGTGGAAAAGGAAGCAATTTCCCGCGTGATCGACTTTGCAGCGATGACAGGTGTGACGGTCTATCTGGTCCACGTCAGCACCAAAGAAGCGGTGCAGGTGATTGCGGATGCAAAGAGGAGAGGACAGAAGGTCTTTGCCGAAACCTGTCCGCACTATTTGCTGCTGGACGACAGCCTGTATCACCTCCCTGATTTTGAGGCGGCAAAATATGTGATGTCGCCTCCGCTGAGAAAGCCGCAGGATCAGCAGGCACTGTGGGAAGGACTTGCAAACCAGGTCATTGATACGGTCAGCACCGACCACTGCTCCTTTACCTTCCATGAACAGAAGGCGCTTGGAAAAGAGGACTTTACCCAGATTCCAAACGGCATCCCGGGCGTGGAGCACCGCGTCGAGCTGATGCTGACCTATGGCATCCTGCACGGACTGTCGCTGGTGGAGCTGTCCAAAAAGCTTGCCACCAATCCGGCGCGGATTTTTGGAATGTATCCGCAGAAGGGCGTTCTGGCACAGGGCAGCGATGCGGATATTCTGATGGTGGATCTGCAGCATCCGCACACTATCACCGCAGATACCTCGGTGCAGAAAACCGACTATACTCCCTTTGAAGGAATGGCTTCCAGAGTTCTCATCGAAAGCGTCTTTTTAAGGGGCAAGCAGGTTGTCAGAAACCATCGGGTGATTGCGGAACAACCGACGGGAAGATTTATGAAACGATAAAACAGGAACATATTTTCCGCCAAACAGAGTGAGAAATCTTCACTCTGTTTGGCGGAAAAAAAGGGGACAGACGATGAGAGTTTTGATTAAAGGGGCAGGAGACCTTGCATCGGGAATCGCCTGCCGTCTGCATGCGGCAGGATTTTCGGTGATGATGACCGAGATTGCACAGCCTACCACCATCCGTAAGACGGTCTCTTTTTCACAGGCAGTGTACGACAAAACCACCTGCGTGGAAGGCGTCGAAGGAGTTCTGGTCGACAGCATCGAGGAGATGGAAGCTGCATTGCAGCAAAGGAAGATTCCGGTGCGGATTGATCCACAGCTTGCAGACAAGGAAATCTATCATGCGGATGTGTTGGTCGATGCGGTCCTTGCAAAGCATAATACGGGAACGACCATCCAGGATGCAGCGCTGGTCATCGGCGTTGGTCCAGGCTTTACAGCAGGTGTGGACTGTCATGCCGTCATCGAAAGCAAACGCGGCCATTTTCTGGGCAGGGTTATCACCGAGGGAGCAGCCATTCCCAATACAGGCGTTCCAGGGAACATCGAAGGCTATTCGATCCAGCGTCTGGTGCGCGCCTCTGCAGAGGGCATCTTCCATCCGGCGGCACAGATCGGCGACTTTGTCAAAGCAGGTCAGACGGTGGCTTACTGCGATCAGACGCCAGTCTATGCGCAGATGGACGGCATGGTTCGCGGCATGCTTCAGGAGGGACTGCCGGTATATCCCAACATGAAGTGCGGCGACATTGATCCGCGCTGCGACAGAAAACTGATCGACACCGTATCGGACAAGGCGAGAGCCATCGGCGGCGGCGTTCTGGAAGTGATCGTCGCAAAGATGATGGCGCAGTAGTTTTTCTTTTTTTGACCGGCGAGTTGTTTTGAAAAATAACTCCAAAGCTATATTCTGCCGCAGCTGAAACCGCTTGGCAGCGGGATAAAACGGTTTGCGAGTAGTTTTGAAAAAGTATTCCAAACAGGAGGAAGAACAACATTGAAAGATATTTTTGAAGCGTTGCTGCAGCATCTGCAAGGCGGTCAGCCGGCAGTGCTGCTGACGGTGGTGGCAGCCGGCGGCTCGACACCCAGAGGAGCCGGTGCAAGAATGTTTGTCACTCCCGATCGGAGGATGATAGGAACCATCGGCGGCGGACGTGCGGAGTATCTGGCAGCACGTCAGGCAGAAGCATTATTTGAAAGCAAAGAGGCAGGCGAGGTCTGCTTTGGACTGGAACGCGGCGGCAATGCAGCGATGACCTGCGGCGGAGACATCCGCGTGCTGATGCAGTATCTGCAGCCGGATGAGCAGACGATACAGCAGTTTTGCGATATTTGCAGCTGTATCCGGCAGAGAAAGGACGCCTGGCTGTGCATCAATCTGTCCGATGACCGAACAAATGTGCTGGACATCGGCGGCCAGACTCTGGGAGCAGATAAGAGCGCCAAGCCAGTGATTCTCCAGCGCGACGGCAAGGAGTATTACATCGAAAAAATCTCCTCCAGTGCGGCGCTGTACGTCTTTGGTGCCGGCCATGTGGGACAGGAGGTCATTCCGTTGATGTCCCACCTCGGTTTTCACACCATTCTGGTTGATCCGCGTCAGGAGCTTGCCAATGCACAGCTGTTCCCGACAGCGGACGAGGTGTACTGCCTGCCCTATACAGAGATTGGACAGCATTTACAGATCACCAGCCAGGACTATGTCGTGGTGATGACCAACACCCACCAGAGCGACCGTGTGGTTTTGGAGCAGGTTCTGCCTTGCCATCCGTTCTATCTGGGAATGATGGGCAGCCGCAAAAAGATTGAATTTTTGACCAGCAGCCTGCTGGAAAAAGGCTTTACTGCCGAGGAGATCGCACACTGCCACATGCCGATCGGACTGGATATTTTGGCAGAAACACCGGCGGAGATTGCAGTGAGCGTAGCGGCAGAGATCATCGCCTACCGAGCAAAGCATCTGTAATACAGACGGACAAGCGGAAGGAGAGAAGGGCATTGAAACCCAGAATCGTTGTGCGTCTGATGAAGGACAGAATCTTTTTTGGGCCAGGCGTGGAGGAGCTGCTCTCCCATATTCTGGTTTGCGGGTCGATCAAAAACGCGGCCCGCAACATGGGAATGTCTTACAGCAAGGCACTGCGTATTCTCAACTGCGCCGAGGAAGAGCTTGGTATCCTGCTGGTGTATCGCTATCACGGCGGCAGCAGCGGCGGAAAGGCGGAAATCACGCCGGAGGGCGCCAGCTTTTTGCAGGCGTATCGGGAGTACAATCAACAGATACAGCAATTTGCAGAGCAGACGTTTGAGCGTTATTTTGCGGTAAAACAGCTGCCGCCGCAGGCAAAGGACGGAGAATGAGGACATGCATTTGTTTTTAGAAGGAAATGTGGGCATCGGCAAAACCACGATGATTCTGCAAGAGCTGCACCGCCTTTCGCTGAAGGCGGCAGGCTTTGTCAGTGTGCGGCTGGTGGATGTTCAGGGAGAAACGGTGGCATTTGCGTTGCAGGATGTCCGCAGGGTGTCCTCCAGTGTGGAGCGCATCGACCGCACCCAGATACCACCGGAACAAATTTTCCTAAAGGGCAGCAGAGAACACCGGAGCGCTGACTTGAGCGTCTTTGCAAGGGCAGAGCAGTTTTTGCAGGATGCCATGCAGGCGGACGTGGTGGTGATGGATGAGCTGGGCGGCATCGAGATGCAGGTAGATGCCTTTTACCATGCGGTCTGCACCGTGCTGCAATCGCAGATTCCCTGCGTGGGAACCTTCAAGAGCCGGCGCAACTTTCAGCACATGCAGCAGCATGTTTCGATCCCTGTCCATCAGGAACGGGCAGAGCAGCTGCGAAGCTGGATGCAGCAAACAGATGGTCAGCTGCTGACCTGTACCACGGAAAATCAAGTGGAGATTAAGCAAAAATTGGAGTGCTTTTTGGAACAATGCAGACGAAGGAACAAAGACAATTTCGAATCAAATTTTCGGCGATGATCGTGCTGCTGCTCATCGTTGTGCTGGCCGCAATTTCCATCGGTCAGTATGCGGTCACACCGCTCGACATGATCAAATCCATATCCAACCGGCTGTTTGATACAGCCTTCCAGTACGATGTCAATACAGACACCATTCTGTATCGGGTGCGGCTGCCGCGCATCCTGTTGGGCATCCTGATCGGCAGCGGACTGTCCTGTGCAGGAGCAACCTATCAGGGCCTGTTCCAAAACCCGATGGTTTCGCCGGACCTGTTGGGTGCTTCCTGGGGAGCAGGCTTTGGGGCTGCCCTGGGACTGTTGTTTGCTCTGCCTTATGTGTGGATTTCAGTGATCGCCTTTGCATTTGGACTGCTGGCGGTGTATCTGACCTACTTTGTGGGCGCGCACTGCAAAGGCAGCAAGAAACTCGGCTTTATCCTGGGCGGCATCATGATCGGATCGCTGTTTTCGGCGGGAGTTTCCTATATTAAATTGGCAGCGGACCCGATGGATACACTGCCTGCCATTACCTATTGGCTGATGGGAAGTCTGGCTTCGGCACGTCCCAGCGATGTTTATCTGGTGATCGTACCGATGCTTGCCGGCATGATACCGATTGTCCTGATGCGCTGGCGCATCAATCTGCTGTCGCTGGGAGATGCCGAGGCGCGCAGCATGGGCATCCAGGTCAAAAAGACCCGTCTGATCTTTATCTGCTGTGCGACGCTGATTACCTCGGCGGCAGTGTCGGTCAGCGGAATGATCGGCTGGGTAGGCCTGGTGATCCCGCATCTGTCCAGGATGCTGGTTGGAAGCGACAATCGCCGCGTCATTCCCATGAGTCTGGTGATGGGAGCGATCTACCTGCTGCTGGTGGATACGGTCGCCCGCACGATTGCAACCATCGAGATTCCGCTGGGAATCCTGACCGCCGTTTTAGGCTCGCCATTTTTGCTCTATCTGATTGTGACATCCAACAATCAGGAGTATGGACAGAAGTAGGAGGGATTGTTGTTGGGAGTTTGTATGAGTGAGGTTCGATTTGGCTATACGGACCGAAAAATTCTTGACTCGATCAGCTTTCGAGCAGAACAGGGAAAGCTGCTGTGTGTGCTGGGAAGAAACGGCGTGGGCAAGACCACCCTGTTCCAGCTGCTGCTCGGCTCGCTGAAAGGCTACGAGGGAAGAATAGAGGTCAACGGCAAATCGCTGGAAGAGTATGAGGAAAAGGAACTTGCCAAACAGATCGCCTATATTCCCCAGAGCTATCATCCAGCCTATAACTATACGGTGCAGGATATGGTGCTGATGGGAGTGACGCCGTCGCTGGGAATGTTTGAGATGCCAGGCAAAAAGCATGTCCAGCGGGTGGAGGAAGCGCTGGAAAGCGTGGGTCTGCTGCACCTGCGCCACCAGAATTTCTGCCACATCAGCAGCGGCGAAAAGCAGATGGCGCTGATTGCGCGGGCGATTGCACAGAATACCCGCATCCTGGTGATGGACGAGCCGTCGTCCAATCTGGATTTTGGCAACGGCGTTCGTGTGATGAAGCTGTGTCAAAAACTGGCGCACCAGGGCTATCTGATTATCCAGTCCACCCACAATCCGCAGCATGTGTTTTCCTATGCGGATGAGGTGCTTGTGCTGGAAGACGGAAAAATATCGGTGCAGGGAGAGCCTGCCAAGTGTCTGGATGAGGAGATTCTCAGCAGAATTTACCAGATTCCGACCAGACTGTTCTGCTGTTCAGAATTTCAGCAGAAGATCTGCGTGGCCTTATAAACGGGTGTCCCGTTTCAATAATATATAAATAAGGAAGAAAAGAGAGGAAATGAAGATGTTAAAAAGAGTATTGCCATGTTTGCTGGCAGCTGTAATGCTGCTGACCGGCTGTCAGACACAGTCAAATCAGGAACAGAATGCAGCTGATGCACAAGCGACAGAAACAACCCAGACAACCCAGGAGACCCAGCAGCCGGAGGAGGCAGAGACCAGAATCTTTGTCGATTCGGCGGATCGTGAAGTGGAGATTCCAACCCAGATCGACAAGGTAGCAGCCAGCGGTGTGCCGGCGCAGATGGTGCTGTTTACCGTCTGTCCAGATAAAATGGTGGGATTGGCGCGCCAGTTCTCGGAGGAAAACCTGAAATATCTGGACGAAAAGTATCAGAACATGACCGAATTCGGACAGTTTTACGGAAAGAATGCAAACCTCAATATGGAAGCGCTGCTCAAGGCAGACCCGGATGTGATTATTGATATTGGAGAATACAAGGACAGCATCGCATCGGACATGGACGGACTTCAGCAGCAGATCGGTATTCCGGTCGTCTTTATCGAGGCAGACCTGGAAAACTATGATAAGACCTATGCAATGCTTCAGGACCTGCTGGGCGAAGAAGAACCGGCAGCGACCATGGAAGAATACGCCAGAACGACCATCGAACAGGCCAAAGAAATCTCGGCGCAGATCGGTGAGGAGGAGAAAAAGAGCGTCTACATGGCACTGGGTGAAAACGGACTTTCCACCAATGCAAAGGGCTCGTATCATGCACAGATTCTGGAGCTGGTCGGCGCAGAGAATGCAGCGGACACACAGATGGACAGCAAAGGCGGCGGCAGTGAGATCTCCTTTGAACAGCTGATGCTCTGGAATCCAGATGTCATCATCACCGACCAGGAGGATACCTATCAGATGATCCTGCAGGATGAGATGTGGAGCACACTGGATGCTGTGAAAAATGGTCAGGTCTATAAAATCCCGACAGCGCCATTTAACTTTGTCAGCGATCCGCCGTCGGTCAACCGACTGATCGGAATCAGTTGGCTGGGCAATCTGATCTATCCAGATAAATACAGCTTCGACCAGCAAACGCTCATCGAATTTTCCGACCTGTTCTATCATACCGCACTGACCGAGCAGGACGCACAGGAAATCCTGCTGCATGCAGTGGCAGAATAACTGAAAGAGATACGCCCGTTGTCCTCTCCAAATGAAGAGGACAACGGGCGTATTTTCATGCTGCCGAGAAAGTCAAGCAGGAGGAAGCCTCTGTTTTAAATGCTATATCAAAGGGCAGCGTAGAGCGGCATCTATGAGGGTAAGGAGCTGATGTAGAAGGAAAGAGGAACAGTTTTGTTTTCTTACGGGTAAAAAGCACAGGGCATATATAATAAGGAAGAAAAGAGGACAGACTCTCTTTTCCTGCCAAAGACTCTTGTACGAGAAGAAAAGAGAGAAAAAAGACAAATTCTATCCTATTATATATAGGAAAGAATTTGTGCAGAAAAAAAGCAGAGTGCCGGTCACGGCACTCTGCTTTTTTTCCTAAAAGGGTATATTGAGGAGGGGGATTGCTTAGTAAATATTTTCTGTAAAGAATCGGAACGCATTTTCAAAGTAGAGTTTGTCGATAATACGCTGTTCGATTCCCATTTGCAGCAGATAATCTGCAAATTGAATCAGGCCTCTGGGGTGTTCCAGACCGGAGGCAATGGTAATATCGCCGTCATAGTCGGTGCCCCAGGCGATGACATCTTCGCCGCCCAGCTCCAGCATGTGGTAGATGTGGCGGAAGATGCTTTCCTTGTTCGGCTGATCGTTCTCGTCCAGGAATTTGGAGAAAAGATTGACGCCGCACAGTCCTTTTCGACGAACGATTTCGGTAAACTGCGCATCGGTCAGATTTCGTGGGTGGCTGCAGCAGGCGCGCACATTTGAATGAGAGGCGACAAACGGCTTTTCTGCAATTTCCAGCAGATCCTGAAATCCCGCATCGTTGAGGTGGGAACAATCGACGATCATTCCGACCTCCTCCATGCGTTTGACAGCAGCTTTACCGAAATCGGTCAGTCCGCCTTCGGTGTTTGGGCCGGAGCCCAGCTCGTTGGGACCGTTCCATACAAGGCCGCACATCTTGAAGTTGAGCGAAGCAAAGTGATTGATGTTATCCAAATCCTGATTGAAACAGGCTCCGCTTTCGATGGAACGAAGGAACGCCCATTTGTGCTCGGAGGTGATCCGCTGAATATCTCCAACCTGTTCAACCATCTGTGCAAGGTGAGAGACCTTGGAAACAGCATCATTCATGTAGTGGTAGTAGTCATCCACAAAGTCCTTGGCAGCCTGTCCGCGAATATGGTCAGGAACAAAAACCGCCATTGTCTGGACGCCGCCGTCACAATGCTGAATATCCTGGATGTCAAACTGACGGTGATGATGAGCAAAGTCCTCTCCGTGATCCCGCAGCTCTTCGATGGTATCACAGTGCAGGTCAAACAATTTCATTACATATCCTCCTTCCAGAAGGCAAACGCCTGTTTAAGCTGATCCTCCGGGATGGTCACATAGCCGACGGGAATGGTGCAGTCGGTGGCGAGGTACATTTCGCGGGCAAGCTGCTCGCCAAATGCACCGCACACCTCGATGGCGCCAAAGCCCTGTTCCTTCAGCTGACGGGCCAGAGCGATTGCCTGTTCAGGATTTTGAACGGTGAGGATATGGTTTTCTACCTTGGAGGTGTCCAATCTTGCAGTATCAGTTGCAGGATGGAACAGTTCATTCATAATCAGCATCGCACATTTTTTCTTGGACATACGATGATCTATCCTTTCTGAATAGGCTTTTTGGGGAAAATACCAAAGAAAGCTGTCATACACAGAATATGAAATATCCAGTAAATTACATACGAAAGTTAGGAGAGAAACAATCCATTTTTCAGGTGAAACATGATTTTTCTGTGGTGGTAACGAGATTAACGATAAATGTTTTCAGGACATTTGAACAGGTTGCCAATACACTTTGCTTTAGTATGTCGAAAAAGGATAACTTCTTTCTTCAATGTTCCGTTATCAGGTTTGATTTTCTTATTTTAACAGTGCCTTCATGACGCCGTAGTAGGATTCCATGACCTTGGTCAGCTGGCTGATTTCAATGTACTCATTGATTTTGTGCGCCAGAATCTCCAGAGATGGACCAACGCCGACGGTCTTGATGCCTGCCTCACCGGCATAGTGGCTGCCGTTGGTGCAGAAGTCGTAGTTTGTGATGGTTGGGTTCAGGCCGATTTCCAGCATCTGATGATAGATGTTCTGAATCCATTCTTCGTTCTTATCAAATACCCAGCCTGGGAAGAAACGTTCTGCCTGGATGGTTTCGCCGGTCCAGCACTTCTCCTCACCGACAGCATAGGAAACCTTTGCTTTCAGCTGAGGATCTTCGCTGCACATTTTGTCCAGACAATCCTGGATTGGTTTGAGGACGCTTTCCTTGGTTTCGCCGACCAGCAGTCTGCGGTCAAAGGTTGCTCTGCAGTATTCCGGAACAACCGATGCGCCAGGATATGGTGCAGATTTGATGTCAACCAGCTCCAGAATACCATCGCCGAGAATCTCGTGGTGTGGTGGAGTCAGCTTCTGGATCTCCTCGATGACCTTGCACATCTTGTAGACAGCATTGACACCTTCGTGTGGGCTTGCCGAATGTGCTGGAACGCCGAAGGTTTCTACCACGATTTCGGCACGTCCGCGCTGTCCGATCTTCATGTTCAGCTGGGAAGCTTCGCCGATGATGACGTAATCAGGTTTGACATAGGCGCTGATCTCTCTTGCAGCAACGCCCTCGAAGCATTCCTCATGGACAACGCCTGCAACATAGATGTCACCAGGGAAGTCATAGTTGAGGTCCTCTGCATAGTAGCTTGCAGCTGCCAGCATAGCGGACAGTGCGCCCTTCATATCCGAGGTGCCGCGGCCGTACATTTTACCGTCCACAATTTCAGCGGCAAATGGATCGTGGTCCCATGTGGAAGGATCGCCGACCGGAACGGTGTCCATATGTCCATCGAACAGAATCTTTGGACCTGGTTTGCTGCCCTTGATGTGGCAGATGCAGTTGCCGTACTTGTCCACATAAACATCGGTGAAGTGATGAGCATTACAGAAAGCTTTCATCTCCTCCACAACCTTGTTTTCCTGTCCGCTATAGCTTGGTGCCTGAATCATTTTCTGGGTAAAGGCTACCAGTTCATCTCTTCTTTTGTCAGTCAGCATTGACATGATTGTTCCTTCTTTCCTGTTTCGTTTATTTTTCCAGACCGTTCCATACGATGTTTCTCCAGCGGATCGGGTCGGTGTCGCCCTCGGTGGAGAACAGCAGAACGCGGGAATTCTTGTCCAACTTCAAAGCTTCACGCAGCTGAGCGTAGGAGTCATCCTGCATGATGGTTGCCAGTGCACCAAAAGCAGCAGCGCCGGATTCACCCGAGATGACCTGTGGGTCGCCCTTGAGAGGAGCATTGAGCATGCGCATACCCTTTCTTGCGATGCTGTCATCTACGGCAAGGAAGGCAGTGACGTGATTTTTCAGGATATCCCAGGAGGTGATGTTTGGCTCGCCGCAGCACAGTCCGGCCATGATGGTCGGCATTTCGCCATCGCAGGTGCGAATCTCGCCGTCGCCAGCAACGGCTCCTTTATACAGACAAGCAGCAGGTTCTGCTTCTACGACGCACATAATCGGTGGATTTTCAGGATATTTGTTTGTAAAGTAACCGACAACGCCGCCGGCCAGAGAACCGACACCAGCCTGTACAAATACGTGGGTAGGACGCTCCTGGAACTGTTCGTTTGCTTCGTCTGCCATGGTGGAATAGCCCTGCATGATCCAGGATGGAATCTCCTCGTATCCTTCCCATGCAGTGTCCTGAACAACAACGTCGTTTTCGTTGCGGGAGGCTTCTTTGGCAACCATGCGTACACAGTCATCGTAGTTTACCGATTCGATGGTGCATTCTGCGCCCTCATTTTCGATGTTCTGTCTGCGAACCTCGGTGGAGCCGACAGGCATACGGATGACACATTTCTGTCCCAGCTTGTTGGCAGCCCAGGCAACGCCGCGTCCGTGGTTTCCGTCGGTAGCGGAATAGAAGGTGATAGGGCCGACAGCTTCCTTGGTTTCGGGAGAGATCAGCACCGAATAGGGCATCTGTGCAATATCTTTTCCGCACTTTTGTGCGATATATTTTGCAATCGCATAGGAACCGCCCAGCACCTTGAAGGCATTGAGGCCAAAGCGGTAGGATTCGTCCTTGACGCAGACCTTTGCAAGTCCCAGCTCCTCGGCCATCTTTTTCAGATCAGCCAGCGGAGTTTCCTGATACTGAGGGATGCTTTTGTGAAAAGCTCTTGCCTTGTTTACCTCTGCAAGAGACATGATCGGCAAATTTTTATCGCTTGTTTTGGGCATCTGATTGACTGCCCACTTGATTGCTGTGCTCATAGTAAGTGTTCAGTTCTCCTCTCTGTGAAATATGCGATATGTGATATATTGCATATCACTGAGCTAATAGTACTATATGGGCGCAGTTTTTGTCAATGGTTTTGCGATAAAAAGAATTGTCTTTGTTCAGTTTGCATGATATAATAAAACAAATTATAGTGAAGAGGGGGATTTTATGCCGGTTCCAAAGAAAAAGAATTCTTTTGTGCGCGAAAATGCGCGGGATCGTATCCTTCATCAACTTTACCAGTGGCTGATTGATGGAACGCTGAAACCGGAAGAACGAATTTATGATGAGGAGCTGTCGGAGTATTTTAACGTCAGCCGAACACCTGTGCGCGAAGCGCTGCAGGTGTTGAGCCAGAAGCATCTGGTGGAGGTACTTCCCTCAAAGTGCACCCGTGTGGCACCCATCACCATCGAGGAAACCCAGCAGACCTTTCCGCTGTACGCCGACCTGCACTGTCTGGCGCTGAAGTTTGCATTTCCTCACGTGGACGACAAGTTTATCAAGCACCTGGAGGAACTGAACCACAAGCTGATGAAGGCATTTTCCAGTCAATCCTCCCAGGCAATCCAAAGTGCGGACCGCGATTTTCACTGGGCAATCATTGATCTTGCCAACAACAAGTACTTGAGCGGAATGATCGAGGAGCTGGAGATCCACATCTACCGCGCTGAAAACTACTTCTTTGCCTACAAGGAGCGCAGCCTGCAGTCGGTGTCGGATCATCAGAAGATCATCCGTGCCCTGTCCGAGAAAAATCTGCAGGAGGCAACCGAGCTGATGTATCAAAACTGGCTGCTCAACTATCAGGGCCTCTTGGAATCCATCAAGTAAACAGAACAACACAAAAAAGCAGTGCTGCTACGGCAGCACTGCTTTTTTATGTATGTGAAATTCATGTGTCGATGTTTTGAGGATGAGAGAACAACGAATGATTTAGAAGAGTTTGCAAAGTTCTATTTTGCTGTATAAAAAATCTGGGGGCATATTGAGACAGGTAATTGTGCGGATCGAGGAAAGGGGTGGGGAAAAAGAGATTTTTTCCATAATTTTCCATTTTTTATGTCAGATTGCATATTCCTCTAAAAAATAAGACAGCAATTTGATGATTTTTTATCAAGCGTATTGACAGTTTGGAATTGAGCCGATAATATGTGTATGTGATTTTCAGGACACAAGAGTTTGCCAACCTTTCACAAAGGTTGGGAATTCTTGTGTTATTTTTTTGGTAAATTTTCAAATTTTTGATTGTTAGTGCCTGCCTGACAGCGCACAAAGCAATAGATGCCGGTCGAACAAAGACGCTGTTCGAAGGCGGTTCGATTTCTCTCTAGCTTTATCGAATCGCTTAAACTTGTACACTGGCAGAATTCGTTAGTCTGTTATGGGCGGCGGGGACAAGTCACTGATATTTGCATTTTGGAAAAATGCTGCGCGCGAAATACCGGTAGGCAGACACAAAGGTAGAGGGTCGTTTGATTTCATTTAGGAGAAAGAACCATGTCTGAAATACATGTAAAACAATCAAATTTGAAAAGCACATCTATCTACGACCTCGATGGTGTTCCGCCATTGAGACAGGCATTTCCTCTGGGAATGCAGCAGCTTCTGGCAATGTTTGTCGGCAATATCGTGCCGATGCTTCTGGTTTCTTCGGCAGCCGGTTTGAGCGCTGACCAGACCACGCTGCTGCTGCAGTCCTCCATTCTGGGCGCTGGCGTTGCTACCTTGATTCAAGTTCTGCCAATCAAGATCGGCAATTTCCAGATCGGCTCGGGCTTGCCTGTTATGTTGGGCTTGACCTACACATTTCTGCCAATTTCGATTTCCACCTCCATCCGCTATGGTTTGGGTGCCCTGTTTGGAGCACAGCTGATCGGCGCGATTTTTACCATTCTGATTGGTCTGGCAATTCCAAAAATCAGAAAATTCTTTCCGCCAATCGTCACCGGCACCATCATCGTTTCGATCGGTGTTTCCTGCTTCCCAACGGCAGCCTATAACCTGGCAGGCGGCTCGGGAGACCCAAGCATGGGTGCACTCCACAACTGGGTCATCGGTTCGATTGTTATTTTAACTATTGTTTTGTGCAATGGATTTGGAAAACGTCTGGTCAGTGCTTCGGCAATTCTGATCGGCATGATCGTGGGATATATCGTTGCAGTCATCTGGGGCATCGTTGATTTCTCTCCAATCATGGAAGCAAGCTGGTTCACCGTTCCAAAACCGCTTGCATTCGGCATCGAGTTCCGCCCAGATCTGATTATCGTCTTTATCCTGCTGTTCTTCATCAATGCAGTAGAGATGGTTGGAGACTTCACCGTTTCGGCAACAGGAGGCTTGAATAGACAGCCGGATAGCAAGGAGCTTCGCGGCGGTATCGTTGGCAACGCATTTGCTTGTATGTTTGCATCGGTCTTTAACTGCTTTGCAACCGGTACCTACAGCCAGTGCTCTGGTATTGTTGCACTGACCAAAGTGTGCAGCCGCCGCGTTATGGCGACCGGTGCCGTTACCCTGGTGATCGCTGCCTTTTCGCCAAAACTTGCAGCAGTGCTGTCCACCATTCCAAACTGTGTTATCGGCGGTGCAACGATCGTTGTCTTTTCGATGATCGCTGTTTCGGGTATGAGCCTGGTTGCAAAGAGCAAATTTACAAGCCGCAGCATGTTGATCGCAGGTGTTCCACTGGCATTTGGTCTGGGTATTTCGCTGGCAAAAGACACTCTGGCAAATTATGGAGAATATGTCCAGATGTTCTTTGGTGAATCCAGCATCATCCTTGTTGCTACATTGGCACTGCTGATGAACATTATCCTGCCAAAGACCGAGGAAGATATTGAAAACGAAAAAAACTTTTAGCGTTGGAGCACGGCGAAAGCGCTGGATGAAATAAGAAAGGTGTTTCCTCTATGAGTATCAAATTACTGAAAAATGCGATTGTTGTAACGGTAAATCCACAGAGAGAGATTCTCTATCACGGTGCAATCGCGATCGAAAACGACCGCATTGCTGCGATTGGCGACAGTGCGGAGCTGGAAGCAAAATACAGCCATGCAGATGAGGTGTTTGATTTTTCCGGCAAGGTGATTTTCCCTGGATTTATCAATACCCACAACCACCTGTTCCAGACTCTGTTAAAAGGTCTGGGAGATGACATGGTGCTCAAAGACTGGCTGTCCACCATGACCTTTCCGGCAGCAACCAACCTGACAAGGGAGGACTGCTATCAGGCAGCAATGCTGGGTTGTGTGGAAGGTATCCACAGCGGTATCACCACCATGCTGGACTATATGTATCCGCATAACCGTGAGGGATTGTGCGATGGTATTCTGGATGCATACAAGGAGCTTGGCATCCGCGGTATTCTGGGCCGCGGATGTATGGACACCGGTGCACAGTTTGGCGTCCATCCTGGCATCATGCAGCAGAAGGATGCGGTGGAAAAGGATATCCGCCGTCTGTTTGAGAACTACCACAACTCGGAGAATGGCCGCATCAAAATCTGGGTGGCACCGGCTGCAATGTGGTCCAACTCCCGCGAGATGCTGGAGATGCTGTGGAAGGTAACCAATGAATATCACTCCGGATTCACCGTACATATTTCGGAGACTCCATTTGACAGAGAGGCAGCAAAAGAACTGCATGGATATGTGGATGCAGAACTGCTGGAACAGCTGGGAATCGTCGGACCAAACGTTCTGATGGTACACTGCTGCTACCTGACCGACCGCGATATGGAAATGGCGCAGAAGTACGATATGAAGGTATCGCACAACGTCTGCTCGAATATGTATCTTTCCTCCGGTGTGGCACCGGTTCCAGAGATGCTCAAGCGCGGCATCAATGTAAGCCTTGGTGTCGATGGTGCAGCCAGCAACAACTCGCAGGATATGGTCGAGCTGATGAAATTTACCGCACTGCAGCACAAGGTAAACACCCGCAACCCAATGGCGATCTCTGCCGAGAAAGTGCTGGAGCTGGCTACCATCGACGGTGCACGTGCGATTGGCATGGAGGACGAGATCGGTTCTCTGGAAGTTGGCAAAAAGGCAGACCTTGTTGTATTTGATCCGCTGGAATCGCCAAAGGCAATTCCAATGCACAATCCAGTTTCGACACTGGTTTACTCCTCGTCACTGAAAAACATCACAGATGTTTTTGTCGATGGCAATGTGATCATGCAGGACGGTGTTGTCAAGACAATTCGCAACCGTACAGAAAAGCAGCTGCTGCAGGATGTACAGACCTGTGCAGAAAACCTGTGCGAACGCGGAAAGATCACCAACCGCAGGGAAGGACATCGCTGGAACAGCATTTATAAGTAGTTTTTAAGTAGTTTTTGTTACACGGCAGAAAAGAGGTAGTGCCGATTTTCTGCCGTGTTAACTCAAAAGACAATCATAAGGGAAAATACCTATCAAGTATAAAACAACATAAATTATGTGTCTTATAAAATAAAAAGATTAGACAAATTTTATTTTATAATAGACATGCTTTATTTGTTATCCGGATTATCACAGGAAATGAAAGATAAGGGAAATAGAATATGAGTGAATTATGTCGCCATCAGAATATTAACATCAGTGGATTTGGATAGTCCAAGTTTGTGGAAAGTTTTACAGTGACTTCAGGAATCATCAATAGAAAGGAGTTTTTTCTAATGACAAAATTGCTGAAAAATGCAGTTATTGTAACAGTAAATCCAGAAAGAGAGATTTTCTATCATGGGGCAATCGCCATTGAAAATAACCGTATCGTAGACATTGGTGATAGTGATGTCCTGACAGAAAAATATAAAAATGCAAATGAAGTATGGGACTTGGACGGAAAGATTATTTTCCCTGGTTTCATCAATACACACACCCACTTATTCCAGACATTGCTCAAAGGCATCGGAGATGACATGGAGCTGAAAGATTGGCTATCCAATATGATGTTCCCGGCATCGGTTTATCTGGAACCGGAAGACACCTACCATGCAGCAATGCTGGGAATGATGGAAGCACTGCACAGCGGTGTGACAACCACAGTGGACTATATGCATTGTCACAGCAAACCAGGTCTGACAGATGGTATCTGTAAGGCGGTAAAGGAACTGGGCGTCCGCGGAATTGTTGGTCGTGGCACCATGGATACCGGCATTGAGTACGGCACCTGTCCGGATCTGTGCGAAAAAGTAGAAGATGTAGAAGCAGACCTGCATCGTCTGTTCAAAACCTATCACAACACCGAAAACGGTCGTTTGAAGATTTGGGCAGCACCATCCTCCATGTGGTCCAACTCGGATGAGATGCTCAAGATGCAGTGGCGTGTCGTTAACGAATATGGCTCGGGCTTTACAGTACATATCTCCGAAACAGAGTATGCCCGTATGGCTACCGAGTGGGTACATGGATGCAACGATGTGGACCTGCTGAAAAAGCTGAATATTCTGGGACCAAACGTCCTGATGGTACACTGCTGCTGGATCAACGAACAGGATATGGATCTGATCAAACAGTACGATATGAAGGTATCGCATGATGTTTGTGCAAACATGTTCCTGGCTTCGGGTGTAGCGCCAGTTCCGCAGATGCTCCAGAAAGGTTTAACCCTCAGCCTTGGTGTTGATGGTGCAGCCAGCAACAACGCACAGGATATGATCGAACTGATGAAGTTTACAGCTCTTCAGCACAAGGTGAATACACGCAACCCACTGGCAATTTCGGCTGAAAAGGTACTGGAATTAGCTACCATTGATGGTGCTCGTGCAATCGGTATGGAGAAAGAAATCGGTTCTCTGGAAATTGGCAAAAAGGCAGACCTGGTTGTCTTTGATCCACTGGAATGTCCAAAGGCAATTCCAATGCACAATCCGGTTTCCACACTGGTTTACTCCTCTTCCCTGAAGAACATCACTGACGTCATGGTCGATGGAGAAGTCCTGATGAAAGACGGTATCATCGTTAAAGTGGCAGACGAGAAAAAGGTATATCGCGATGCACAGAAGTGTGCAGAAAATCTTTGCATCAGAGGCAAGATTACCAACAGAGGCGAGGGCCATCGTTGGAACAGTATTTATTAAATCCCAAAGGCAGGGCTTAGGAGAGTCTTCAGTAATAGGATTTATTGCTTATCAGTGGAAAAAGTGTTGACAGTGTATTTTGAAATCCCTTTTTAGCTGTCAAATTTGATGAAAAAGAAAAGAGGAAATAAAATGGCTAAACAAAGTGTTATGAATAAAGAACTATTTTCCTTTGACGGAAAGCCAACAATTACAGAATCAATTCCAATAGCTTTACAGCATGTTATGGCGATGTTTGTTGGCACAGTAACTGTTCCTATGGTTGTCGCAAATGCTTGCGGAGCTACTGATGAGGAACGCCAGGTTTTAATCCAGTTGGCACTGTTGATGGCAGGATTAGCCACTTTGATGCAGTTGTTCCCAATCAAAGGACTGGGATCGAGAGTTCCGATTATTTTTAGTGTTGGATTTACATTTGTTCCTACACTGACAGTCATTGGTGCAAAGTATGGATTATCCGGTGTTTTTGGCGCACAGATTATTGCTGGTGTCGTCACCATCATTATGGGCTTTGCAATTAAATATATCAGAAAATATTTTCCGCCAATGGTTACGGGAACGATTATTCTTTCCATCGGTTTATCGCTTTATCCAATCGCAATTAACTACATGGCTGGTGGCGAAGGCAGTGTAGGATATGGTTCTCTCCAGAACTGGATTATCGCAGGTATCACTTTGGCAACCGTTATTTTCTGCAATATGTTCTGTAAAGGATATATCAGCCTGGCAGGTATCGTTATCGGTGTATTGGTCGGCTATGTTGTTTCCATGTTTATGGGACAAGTTGACTTCGGCGTTGTAGCATCTGCTGATTGGATTACAATTCCAGTTCCATTCCGATTTGGTATCAGCTTCTCTCCAACAGCAGTAATTGCAATTATCCTACTGACGATCGTAAACGTTATGCAAACAGTTGGCGATATCACTGGAACTACTATCGGTGGATTTGATCGTGAACCAACCTCCAAAGAACTCTCCGGTGGTGTTCTTGGATCCGGTATTATCACTTTAATTGGTGCTTGCTTTGGAGCTTTGCCGGTATCTACTTACAGCCAGAATGTTGGCCTGGTTTCTATGACACGTGTTGTCAGCAAACGAGTTATTGGTACAGCAGCTGCTATTATGCTGATTATGGGTATTTCTCCGAAGTTCAGCGCATTGACTTCCACCATGCCGAAAGCGGTTATCGGTGGTGCAACCATCATCGTATTTGGTATTATCACCATTACTGGCGTAAGACTGTTGAAAGAAGATCTTTCTTTCAGAAATGGCACGATTGCTGGTTTGGCTTTGGCATTAGGCCTTGGATTGAAGATGGTTCCAGGTGCAGTAGCAGGTTTTCCTGAAGCTACACACACCTTCTTGACTGAACCGGTTCTGGTGTGTGGTCTTACTGCATTTATTCTCAATCTGATTGTACCAAAGGACGAGGAAAGCAGCGAGTCTTAACGGGTAAAAATCAGTACAATTTATCACAAAGGAATAATGATGATGAAAACGATAAAACTTGAAGTAAATGGAACATGGCAGCAAATGGAAGTGGAGAGCGACTGGAGCTTGATGTATGTCATTCGTGAAGTTCTGGGCTTAACAGGAACAAAGTGCGGATGCGGAGATGGCAGCTGTGGTGCTTGCACAGTTGTCATGGATGGCAAAGCAGTGCGCTCCTGTCAGGTAAACGCACTGAAAGCAGATGGTGCCAAAGTGTTAACCATTGAAGGAATGGCAGATGGTGAAAATCTTCACCCAATCCAGCAGGCATTTATTGATGCTGGTGCAATCCAGTGCGGATTCTGCACTCCAGGAATGGTGTTGAGAACAAAAGTGTTGCTGGATAAAACACTTACACCGACAGAACCGGAGATTAGAAAAGCACTGGATGGACACATCTGCCGGTGCTGTGGATACCAGAAGATTGTGGAAGCAATCATGCTGGCAGCGGAAAGGATGCGGGGGTAGGTCTGATGGAAAACAATCAATTCAGAGAAATCGGAAAAAGAGTTCCGATCAGGGATGCTGCATCTAAAGTAACAGGCAGTAAAACATATGTGGGAGATATGAAACTTCCAGGTATGCTGTATGCAAAGGTGTTATTTAGTCCGAAAGCGCACGCAAAGATCAAAAGCATTGATACCAGTCTGGCGGAACAGTATCCTGGTGTGCGTGCAGTTGCAACCTATAAGAATACACCACAGGTAAAATTCAACAGTGCCAAACGGTTTATCGAACATCAGATTCCAAATACAGAGCGAATCTTTGATGATACGGTTCGCTTTGTTGGCGACAGGGTAGCGGCAGTTGCTGCCGATACCCTGGAAGCCGCCCAGAAAGCGATTGAACTGATTCATGTTGAATATGAGGATCTTCCAGCAGTTTTGACCATTGAGGATGCGATCAAAGAAGACGCATATCCAATCCATGAAGGAGGAAACATTGTTGGACAGGCTCATGTAGAAGCGGGCGACGTGGATAAAGCATTTGCAGAATGTGATTATGTCATCGAAGACCGCTATACAACACAGCCGATTCATCATTTGGCATTGGAGCCGCATGTTGCGATTGCAGATTGGAGCTATAACAATAAATTGACCATTTATAGCCCTTGTCAGAATACATTTGGTTTCCGTGTCATCTTGAGTGAAATCTTTGGCCTTCCATATAGCAAAATCCGCATGGTGACTCCGGCAATCGGAGGTGCCTTTGGCGGTAAGCTGGAAATGACCATTGAACCGATTGTTGCAGTTCTGTCCAAGATGACCCGACGTCCGGTAAAACTGGAGTATACAAGAAGCGAGTGTATCTTTGCAACTCGCGTTCGTCATGCTTCGATCGCCTATGTAAAAACCGGCTTTATGAAAGACGGTCATATTCGTGCTATGGATCTGCGTTTGTATACCAATACGGGTGCTTATGCGACCAGCGCACTGAATGTTGCTGGCGCAATGTCGCACAAGGTGTTCAAATCTTATAAGATTGAAAACATGCGTTTCCATGTAAATCCTGTTTATACCAATACCATCGTCGCAGGAGCAATGCGTGGTTATGGCTCTCCACAGGCCTATTTTGGTATGGAACGTCAGTTAAATACGATTGCAAAGACCCTGCATATGGATGTTGCACAGCTCCAAATGCTCAATATGGTCGATCCGGACAGCTTGGACCCATGCTTCCATAAACCGCATGGCAATCCGCGTCCAAAGGATTGCTTGAGAAAAGCGATGGAACTGATCGACTATGAAAAGATTTGCAAAGAGCAGGAAGCAACAAAGAACGACAGATTCCGAATCGGTGTTGGCGTTGCATTGGGTGTCCATGGAAACAACTGTTTTGGTGCACACCGTGATGTGACCACTCTGATGCTGAAGATGAATGAGGATGGAACCTGTATTTTATACAGTGGTTCTCATGATATGGGCAATGATAATGTCGGTATGCAAAAACAGGTGATTGCGGAAGTTCTGGGTATCTCTATCGACCGGATTGATACGGTGGAAGCAGATACAGATGCCTGTCTGTGGCATCTGGGCGACTATGCCAGCCGTGGAACCTTTGTCGTCGGTATGGCTGCAAAGAAGGTTGCGGAGTCGATGAAGAAGGAATTGCAGAAAGAAGCAGCGGACCTTTTGAAGATTGCTCCAGACAAGGTTGACTTGTATGACAATACCGCATGGGATTCTGAAAATTTGTCCAACCATGTTTCTCTTGCAGAAGTAATGCTGCATTGTCAGCGTGACAGCATGAGAGAGCTGTGCTGCTATGAAACACATCCGGCTCCATGTGGACCAAGCTCTTATGGTGTTCATATCGCAAAAGTACAGGTGGATATGGAGACAGGAGAGACAAAATTGCTGGAATATGCAGCAGTTCAGGATGTCGGCAGAGTTATCAATCCGATGGCTTTGGAAGGACAGCTGGCAGGAGGCATTTACATGGGCTTAGGACAGGGCCTGTGTGAAAATATTACTTATGATGAGAATGGTGTTCCGAGAGAAACTTCTTTGAAAAATTATAAGGTTCTTCGTGCATCCGATATGCCAAAGCTGTACCTGGACTTTGTAGCAGAAGGAGAAGGCGAGCCTGGCGGTCCATACGGAGCAAAGAGCTTGGGAGAATGTCCGGTTGTTCCTGCAGCTCCGGCAGTTGTGAATGCAATTTGTAACGCGATTGGTGCAGAGATCAATGATCTGCCGGCAAACCAGGAAGCAGTGCTCAAAGCAATTCAGCAAAAAGAGGTATAGAGCAAGGAAACAGGGAGGAAATCATAATGGTAAAAATTTTAGGAATCTGCGGCAGCCCCAGAAGAAAATCTTCCTATACTGCCCTGCAAGCAGCATTAGAGGCAGCAAAAGCACAGGGAGATGTCGAAGTAGAACTGGTCGAACTGCGTGCCAGAAATATGAAGCCATGTGTACACTGTAATAAATGTCTGCGGGATGAGTCAGACCGTTGTACCGTTTTTAATGACGATATGACAGAATTGTACGACAAGTTTTATGAGGCAGATGGTGTCATCATTGCGTCGCCAGTATACGAGATGAGCGTTACTGCACAGTTGTCCACCTTCTTCAGCCGTTTTCGTTCTGCATGGATGATCAGCGTAAAAGACCCGTACTTCTTTACCAAAAAAGTCGGTTCGGCGATCGTCGTCGGAGGAACCAGAAATGGTGGACAGGAATTTGCGCTGCAGACGATTGTAAATTTCTACAACACACAGGGAATTACTGTCTGCAACGGTGGTTCTGGCATTTATGCAGGAGCAGCTCTCTGGAATCCAGGCGATGGTTCCGGCCAGATGAACGATGAATGGGGAATGGAAAACGCAAGAGCCCTGGGCAAAAAGACAGCAATCATGGCAAAGATCATGAAAAACGCAGAAATCTAGGATCTCAATTTCAAACGGGACAGAGGATAAATCGCACAATTTATCCTCTGTCCCGTTTTTTTAGAATGATAGCCTAAAATTTGTATTTTTGACAATCTTTCATTAAGAGTCGCAGAAGAAAAATTAACAGTGGCCGCCAAATTGATATGATAACTCCATGGAAGCGGCTCAATCTGGAGAAAATAAAAATCCCTCACAGAACCGGAAAGGAATTTCCTGCTCTGTGAGGGATTTTACTATTGCCACATTTATGAACCGGCTCCGAACAAATATGTCCTGGCCTTTTCAGCTTGTATTGTGGATTTGTATGCAGTGTAAAGAGTAATATCATGATACGCTGAGAAAAACTGCAAAAACCGATTTAATTTACCGAGATAATGGAAGAGCACTCATTGCGTCCAACAGTTTATTGTCCAGGTGTTCCCACGAAAAACGGTCTCTTCCAAAATGACCATAAGTAGCGGTGGCGGAGTAAATGGGAGTACGAAGCTGCAGTTTGTCGATGATGGCGCTGGGACGAAGATCGACATTCTCTTTTATCCAGCTTTCTAATACGTCTTCTGATACTCTGCCGGTTTCGAAGGTGTCCACCATGATGGAGACTGGTCTTGCCACACCAATGGCATAGCCAAGCTGAATCTCACATTTCTCAGCAAGGCCGGCTGCAACGATGTGTTTTGCAAGGTACCTTGCCATATATGCTGCACTGCGGTCCACTTTCGTAGGATCCTTGCCTGAAAAGGCTCCACCTCCGTGACGGGCATAACCGCCATAGGTGTCAGCAATGATTTTCCTTCCAGTCAGGCCAGTATCCGCTGCGGGTCCGCCAAGGACAAAACGTCCCGTAGGATTGATATAAATCTTTGTGTTTTTATCCAGCATATTTGCAGGTATAACGACCTTAATCAGATTTTCCATGATATCATCCCGTACCTGCTCAATCTCTACATCGGGATCATGTTGGGTGGAAATCACAACAGCCTCTACCCGTTTAGGTGTGCCGTTTTCGTATTCTACCGTAACTTGTGACTTTCCATCGGGACGAAGGTATGATAGGATCTCTGCCTTGCGAAGATAGGTCAGCCTGCGCACAAGGTCATTGGCAAGCTGTATGGCCAGTGGCATATAGTTTTTCGTTTCATTGCTGGCATATCCGAACATCATGCCCTGATCTCCAGCACCAAGATCGGTTTGATTGGAATCTTTACTTTCCCAGGAAGAGTTTACACCCAGTGCAATATCTGGGGACTGTTGGTGTAAAGAACAGGTAATCGCACATTTGTCCGTAAAACCATAATCAGGATTGGTATAGCCTATTTCACGAATCACCGATCTGGCACAGGCTTCATAGTCAACTTTAGCCTGCGTTGTGATCTCACCCATAATGTGAACGGCGTCCGGCTCGGCAGTAACTTCACAGGCACAACGGCTCATCGGGTCTTGTGTTAAAAGTTCATCCAAGATCCGATCGGCAATCTGGTCACAAACCTTATCCGGATGACCCTCTGTAATGGATTCAGAAGTAAAATATTTCGTATTCATTTTGAGTGGATTTCCTTTCTATGTCTCAAATTAAAAATTTGTCACTTGTAATTTTTAGTTAGATCAAGATTTTAAAAAGATGACTGACGCTTTGGATAAGGAGTACAATTCCAGCGACAATATTCATACCCACAAAATCTCTGAAATACACATCAAGTGATTTCCTTTGCTTCGGTCCAGCTTATTCACAACATGTTTTCGCCTTCATGTGGGCGGGATCTCAGCGATTGCTTCCCCAATAAATCACTGCCAACATGCCAGGTCCCGTATGAGCACCGATAATAGGACCAATGTCCGCAGCTATAATTTCTGCATCAGGGAAATGTGCGAGAATAGCTTCCTCTAATTGCTTTGCACCGTCAGGGCAATCTCCATGTCCGATCATTACCAGCTTTCCAATCTCAGGGTTCCAGCCTTGTTCCATTTTGGATATCTGGGTGCTGATGGCACGTTTTCTGCCCCGAGGTTTTTCTACAACTGCCAGTTTTCCTTCATTATCCACATGGAGCAAAGGTTTGATCTGAAGAACCGTTCCAACAGCTGCCGCAGCAGAGGATACTCTTCCTCCGTGCTTTAGGTGATCGAACATATCAACGGTAAACCAGTGGCAAACCTGTAAGCGGTGTTCAGTAACCCATGTGGCTAATTCTCTGAGAGAAAGCCCCTCCGCCTGCTTGCGGGCAGCTTCTAGTACAAGAAAACCTTCTCCCACAGAAGCACAAAGCGAATCAACACAAAGAATCGTTCGATCGGGGTATTTTCCTTTCAGATCTTCAATACAAATCTGTGCGGATTGAATCGTATTGGACATCCCCGAAGTAAAACATAAATACAGGATATCTTTACCATCGCGCAGACAGGGTTCAAAATATTCAAAATATGTGTATGGACTGATTTGTGAAGTCGATGCAAAATTCCCTGCTCTTTGCATTTGATAGAATTCCTGAACAGAAATATCCTGATGGGGACCATAGGTATAACTGTGCCCTCCAATTTCCACTTTCATGGGAATAATTTGTACAGATGGAAGTCCAGTCAGTGCAGCAGGGTTTAAATCTGCTGTGGCATCTGTGAAAATCTGATATGTACTCATGACTTACTCTCCCTTGCAGCAGCCGGAACATCCTGTACAATCGCAGGGCCCAGACCAGAGTTTATCTGCAGTTTCTTTCCATCTATCTGCATAAGGTGTTGTCTTATCGCACAGATGATCTACACTTTCCGGACTATCATAATCTGTATTGACAGCACCAGTGGCTTTTACCATGCTTCGCAGACGCTCCGGATTTTCCAACATGGGGCAAGGACGAAGCATGTTTTCATTTACTGATTTGCTCATGTTTTTCCGCCTTTCTTTGACCCTTTTGAGGGTTAATATGCCTCAATTATAGGAAAATGTTGTCAGAAAGTCATTAGACAACAAAAGGAGCATGTCATAAATTTCGACATGCTCCCTTTTTCTGTTACATTTTGGGACACGAGATCAGAAATGTCCCTTGTTTTGTAGAAGTTCCAAGGCTATTCTGATAATATAAGCGGTGTACATTGTATTTGTTCTATGAAAGGAATGGTATACCATGCAAAACACTACCTCCCATTGCCTCCAGGTTTTATATGCTGGTAGGTAATCATTGAAGACACTATCTGAAACATTTCCAGTATGTTGGTATCACCACACAACAACTGCTGACTGCTCCCATATTGATAGCAGTATGACAGGGCGAGTGTGGTGTTTCAATATGATTCCACAAAACACCTTTGGGACAAATACTATCTTCTGTCCCAAAATGTAACAAACGTTCCTCTGCGAGGAAAAGTCCGACGCAGGAGACTTTTTGCCTAATGAAACCTTGATCTTTTATTTGTACAATAAATTTATATTCATTAAATAGAAGGTATGGTTTTTGAGATTTCATAGTGCATCAGAGCAAGATGTTCTACAAAAACTACATTCTGATCGTATACGCTGATTTAACGGAAAATCAGGTACAGGAAACCCGACTAAAGTACCCGTTGGGATTGAAGTCCAACGGGTACTTTTTCAATTCAGAAAGGAATTCAAATGGAAATGAACGAAGCTAACAAATGTGTCATCATGCTAAGCTCTAATGTTTTACCAATTCGAACAGTGAACAAGCGTCTTATGTCGTATAATATCGAAATGGCTGAAATAACGGGAGGAACCTTTTGGAAAGCCTATACGCCTGCACAAATTGCGGGTACTGAGATGTTTCCTGCAATTCAGGGGTTAGGAGATTTTACTACAATGTCAGAGTTAATGCAGTACTATTCCCCAATCAATCTGTATCATCCTCGACTGCGGGCATTAGCCAAAGAGTTAGGTCCTGCCTGGATTCGGGTTTCTGGTACCTGGGCAACCAAAACATACTACGATTTTGATGGGACCACCCATGGAAAAGCACCAAACGGTTATCAGAATGTTTTGACAAAAGAACAGTGGATCGGTGTTCTGGATTTTGTAAAAGCGGTGGATGGCAAGCTATTGGTTTCTGTTAGTAATTGTGAGGGAGATCATCCTGATGGCGGTCCGCTGGATCTGACACAGGCCAAAAAGATCTTTGAATTCAGTCATCATTATGGCGTTGATATTGATGCCGTAGAATTTATGAATGAACCCAATATGATGGAATTATCCGGTGCACCTGCAGGCTATACACCGCAGGATTATGCCAGAGATCAGGATATTCTTTACGCGTGGGTTCGCAAAAACTATCCCCATTGCCTGCTTGTAGGTCCCTGCACCACGGGAGATCCTTCCATCAGCAGTCCGGATGATAAAAGCATGGGGGCAGGGATTGGCAGTCTTGCTGATGTATGTACGACCAGTGAATTGCTGGATGGAACGAATGTCAAACTCGATGTGTTCAGCTACCACCACTACAACGGGATTTCAGAGAGGATCGCATCCATGATGCCTGAAGGACACTGGAACGAAGAAGCAGCGTATAGCGATGAGTATTTGGCGGTGGCGCCAGCCTGTGCCAGAAATCATACAAAACTACGGGATCAGTTTGTTCCAGGCGGGCAAATTTGGGTAACAGAGTCCGGTGATGCCGGCGGTGGTGGTAATACCTGGGCTTCTACTTTTTTGGATGTATTCCGTACGCTGAATGAATTGGGCAGTTTTGCAACCATCACAGATGGCGTGATTTTTCATAATACGCTGGCTTCCTCCGATTATGGTTTTTTGAAACATGACACCTTCGAGCCGCGTCCCAATTATTTTGCTGTTTTGCTCTGGAACCGGCTCATGGGAACTACGGTATATGACTGTAAAAATTACAATACGGAAAATACACATGTTTACTGTCACTCGCGCAAAGATGGAAAAACGGGGCTTGCATATCTCATCATCAATAATTCTAAAACAGCTGCGACCGTTGTGACGCTGTCCAAAGACGCAGACCGCTATACGTTGGAAGCAGAAACGATACGATCTACCATCATGCAACTCAACGGAAAAGACTTGATAGTTTCGGGTTCAGATGAAATTCCAAATCTTTCTCCGGTGAGACAACCTGCCGGAATTGTTGAATTACCTCCTTTCAGCTGCACATTTCTTGTACTGTAAACCAGAAGCACAGAGACATTTTATAAAATGAAGGCAGAATTGATTCGTTATGTTGTCCATGGCAAGGTACCTTCTGTGCAACAGTATCAGACGGATTTGTACAGTCTTATGCCGACCGCCCGCTGAATACAGAAAATAAGGAGAATTTGCTTATGTTTGATACTACTGAAAAATGCCGTAGAATCAGTAAATGGTTTCTGGCTATGTTCACCTGCTGCATCTTAATTTATCTGGGAATTCGGCATATCAGCAGCATTGCAGATGTCATCCTGCAGCTGTTTGATATAGCAAAACCGCTGTTTATTGGCGCAATGCTGGCGCTGATTTTCAATGTGCCAATGAATTTCATCGAGAGAAACCTGCGAAAGAAAACAAAGCTCCGCAATGGTGCGCGCCCTTTAGCCATTGTATTAGCTCTTGTGCTAGTATTTGGCATTTTTATCAGCGTCACGGTGCTTGTTGTTCCGGAGTTGGTGGAAGCAGTAAAGCTTATCGTTCAGATTGCAGGCAGCGGATTGGATCAGCTGGCTCAAATGGAGACAAATTCCGACCTGATGAAAACGTCCATTGGACAATTCTTCGTCAAACTCAATATTGATTGGCTTGGTATAAAAAACCAGATGGAAGAATGGGTTAGATCTCAAGGCGGTACACTTGTTAATCAGGTGGTGAGTGTAGCAGGTACTTTTGCTGGCAGCTCGGTTACATTTTTAATTAGCCTGGTTTTCTCCATCTATATTTTATCCGGCAAAGAAAAGCTAAAACTGCAGATATGCAGACTGATTCAAGCGTGGATGCCTAAAAAGCTTGGAGAATCACTGACTCACGTAGCTTCTGTCTGCAGCAGAACGTTTCGCCTTTTCATTACAGGCCAGGCTATGGAAGCCATTATTCTTGGCACACTATGTATGATTGGAATGGTAATACTGAGAATACCCTATGCACCTATGATCGGAGCGCTGGTCGGTGTTACTGCGCTGATTCCGGTTGTTGGGGCTTTCATAGGCACTATTATAGGCGCCATTATGATATTGACAGTCAACCCATTCAAAGCATTCGTATTTGTTATATTCTTTCTTATCCTACAACAAATCGAAGGAAATATGATTTATCCCAAGGTGGTTGGTTCCAAAATCAATCTTCCTTCCATATGGGTGCTGGCCGCTGTTACGATTGGTGGAAATCTGGGAGGACCTCTCGGAATGTTGCTGGGAGTTCCGGCAGCATCGGCAGCGTATGCCTTGATTAAAGAAGCGACTGTTAAACGAGAAAAGATGCAGCCATAGGATGCAGGTTTTTGTGCAAAGGTTATTTACACGAAATTCGTATTACTGATGAGTCAGAAGCTGTGGTGTATTTGGGGGAGTCGTGTTTTGCGCAATGTAGTTTTCATATTCTTTGGATATCTATCCGGAAGCATATTGTATGCGCAAATTTTTGTAAAACTTTTTTGTAACAAAAATTTGATAGAAATAAGTTGTGATAACAATCCAGGTACTGTAAATGCTTTTCGATACGGCGGCTTTGGGTGTGGCATACTGACGCTTTTTTGTGATCTGTTAAAGGGATTTATTCCGGTTTATCTATTTACATCAGGCACAAGCCATCCATCTTATGTCAATGCACTTGTTATGGCAGCTCCTGTAATCGGGCATATATTTCCAGTCTTTAACCATTTCCGCGGAGGAAAAGGCATTGCGGTTACTTTTGGGTGTCTGCTAGGTCTGCTTCCCATGTGGAAACCACTGGCTATATTAGCGGTATACTTCATATTGTTTTCTGTTGTGCTTAGAATTACTCCTACTTATTATCGAACGTTGGCAGCATACACATGCTCATTGGTAACAATGCTCTTTTTTTCAGATACGGCTGCGACATTGATTAGTTTTGCCTTGATATCTGTGGGTGTCATTTTAAGATTACTAATCAGCAAAGAAAACAAAAAACCATTAGAGGTGAAGATATTATGGATGCATTGATTTTATCTTGTGGCACAGGCGGCGGGCATGACGCTGCAGCAAAGGCAATCATGGAAGAAATGTGTATAAGAGGACACAAGGCCACGATCCTTAATCCTTATACTTTATATAGCGATGAGCTCGCACAAAAGATCAACAACACCTATGTTTCCATGGTTCAGAATAAGCCCCGTTTATTTGGTGTAATTTACTCAGCTGGCCAGGTTTACAGAAAACTACCTTGCAAGTCTCCTGTATATCATATTAATCGACACATGATACCAATTATGAAGGAATACCTGTCTAACCATCAATATGATATTATGATCAGTACACACCTATATCCGGCAGAAATCATAACAAACCTAAAGGACAAACACATAGAAATTCCAATAACCCTCTATGTGTCAACGGACTACGTCTGTATTCCATTTACGGAAGAGACAACATGCGACGCCTATGTCATACCAGCAGACGATCTTATCCCACACTATGTTGGGCTGGGTATTCCAAAAGAAAAACTTTATCCCTTAGGGATACCTGTAAATCGTGTGTTTGCACAGCCGGAAAGCAAAGAAGAAGCGCGCAGACGGTTAAATCTTGATAGCGGAAAAATCTATATTTTGATTGCAGGCGGAAGCATGGGTGGCGGTACAATTAACAAAACCATAGATATTCTGATTGATAAAGTCTCGTTCCAACAGAACGTAGCACTGATTATTGTCTGCGGAAACAATAAAGATTTGTATGATGGGCTTATTTCAAAGCAATCGGAAAACATGATAGTGTTGGGCTATACCGATGATATGGCAGGGTATTTGCACGCATCTGATGTTTTTGTCACGAAACCAGGAGGGCTTTCTTCTACCGAGGCAGCTGTCTGCGGAATACCGATTTTGCATACGGCAGGTATTCCAGGGTGTGAAACCTATAATGAAGATTACTTTCAAAATCACGGCATGAGTGTAATATGTAATAACCCAACCGATATCATGGAAAAAGCAATAGAACTTGTGTCCAGTCAGTCAAAATCCGCTGAGATGATAGAACAGCAACATAAAAAAATTGATGGATCTGCTACTGCAAAAATCTGTACGTTGGCAGAAAGACTGCTGAATGATGAGCATGATGTTTTCCGTAATCGTTTCGACAGCTGATGCAATCTTGGAGCAGTTTACGTACATGCATTTTAACTTCCATACATGTAAATGCATCTGGTTCAAAATATAGCAGGAAGGGTACTAATAGATGATACCTTAAAACTTTGGTTGTTTGAAAATAAAACAACAGGAGTAGCCAATGATGCGAAAATATGAGATAAGATGTATGGAGCCGTCATCTGCCTAAAGCTATCAAAGGAAGATGGCGACTTTTCTATTTTAGGTAAAAAAAGTGAGCAGATTTTGACCGGTATGCAAAGAAAAATCTACCTGCGAAAACGGAGGCTCTGTGCTGAAACCGGTACGCATTTTCAGCATCAAAAGGGACATGGGGTGTTTTACCTTTCACCACGCAGCCCCGCTTCCAATCTCTGCTTAGAAATATGCATAATTTCCCGAAACCTGCAAACAATAACAACGCAAACAACGCAACCAGAGCGCAGAATTTAACTAAGGAGAAATTATGATATGAAAGCAACAGGTATTGTAAGAAGGATCGACGACCTGGGACGTGTGGTAATCCCCAAGGAGATCCGCCGCACCTTGCGCATCAGGGAAGGCGATCCGCTGGAAATTTTTACAAGCAACGACGGTGAAGTGATCTTTAAAAAGTATTCCCCGATTGGAGAGCTTTCTTCCTTTGCGGGACAGTATGCCGAAATTTTGCATAAAACAAGCGGCCGTCCGGTGGTCGTGTGTGACCGCGACCATGTGGTATCGGTGTCCGGCATTCCCAAAAAGGAACTGCTGGAACGCCGCATCTCTCCGGCTTTGGAGGAGATCATGGAGCAGCGCAAAAACTATGTCTATGGACAGAGCGACAGCATCCTGCAGCCGGTGGAAGGCGTCGAGCGCACCGCCCTGGTCGCCTATCCTATCATCTCCGCCGGCGATGTGTGCGGAGCGATTCTGTTCCTTGCCGACGGCGATCCGACCGTTCCCACCGAAGCCGAGGAAAAGCTGTTGCAGGCAGCCGCCGGTTTTCTGGGAAAACAGATGGAAGAATAACAACGCAAAAAAAGACAGACCGTTTTTTTATCTGCGGTCTGTCTTTTTTTGCGTTCTCACCCTCTCTGCTGCCGCTTTACCTTGACAGCATGTACCAGAATTTTTATAATTAAAACCGGAGAAAAACGCCGCTTTTGCCGGCGATCAAAATAACAGCATCCGCTACGGGAGGAACATAGATGATCCCTAAAAAGGAATGGATTCAACAGTGGATACAGCATCGGGACGAGCTGTATTCTTCGGTGGATCTGGAACGGTATTTTGTGCAGGGAGAGGTAAACGGTCAGCAGGTGGAGGTGGTCCGCATCGGGCTGTGCTCGGTGCCGACCGGCGAGCTGATGGCACGCGATCCCATCTTCTGTCTGGAAAACCGCAAAGAGCTGCCCTACTTTATCAATGCGCCGGTCGGCAACTATCCGGTGGAGCTGGCGCTGGTGCGTCCCGACGGAGAAGAGCCGTTGTTTGTTGCGGCACGGGTCCGCTTTAACTACCGCACAGCAGTCCGCTTTGAACAGGCGCTGATCGGCACCGAGGAGATCGCCGATTATGACGGCGGCTTCTTCGGCTTCTTTTCTTACAGCGGTCTGGGCTGCATCTGTGACCGCAAGGTACATCAGGCATTCTGCAACTTTCTCGAAAAATGGCGCAGGGACAATCCCGAAGGGGAGCTGCTCGAGGATTATTTTGCGCCATTGCTCGAAAAAAGTCCTCATGCGTGGCTCAACTGGGTGATTCCTGGCACCGAGCATCATCTGCCGATCTTCCCGACCGGCTGGGGAGAGGGACAGTATCCGGTGTACTGGGGACGGGATGCCGAGGGCGGCGTCTGTCAGCTGGTGATCTGGATGATCGACCTGGACAAAAAGGACGAACCGGAACCATCCGACGAGTTGGAGGAAGAAGTCCTCGAATCGGACACCGAGCAGGAGCAGCTGGAGCTGCCGGCACTTTTGGAGGCAAAAGGCGGGTACCGCTGCCGGTTATTTCTTGACAACTGGCACCAGTTCTTTGAGGATGACCAGCTGCTGCCGGTGCTGTTTACCGCAAGGAGTCAGGCGCTGGAGCCGGAGGCCTGCCAAAAGGCGATGCAGCATCTGGTGGAACATCAGTACGGGATCTTGGATGAGATGATGCTCTCGCTGGAGGACAAGTATCCCATCATGCAGCTGGAATACGGGCATCCGATGGCGGAAAATGCGCCGGAGATGCCAAACCTGCGCGACCGGAACGACTTTTCTGAATTGCTGCGTCCGCTGCGGCTGATGGTGGATGTGGACACCGGCACGGTGTCGGCGGCATTCCGTTGCCGCTGGGATGAGAAGTATGGTCTGGGCATCAGCGTCTGCGGTGAACAGCTGGTGCAGATCGGGACGATGCAGCTGGTGCCTGAGTTTGAACAGCAGCAGGAAACAACAGAGCAGCTTGCTGCCGCACAGGAGCACAGAAGGACTAAACCGTTGGGCCGGCGCAAAAAGAAGCAGTACAAAAAGAGAGAGCAGAAAAAGATGGTCAGCCAGCAGATGGCGGTTTCCAATGCGGCAAAGCGGCATCTATAATATAATAGGAGGAAAGTTTGCGTGATGGAGGAGTTCAGGGAAGTAGCGGCAAAATGGATCAAAACGATTGCGGTATTTATCAAGTGGGTGCTGCTGGCGTCGGTGGTAGGCAGCATCGTCGGTGTAATGGGCGTACTGTTCCACTTTTCGGTGGAGAAGGTCACCGAATTGCAGACAAGCTATCCGTGGCTGCTGTTTTTGCTGCCGGTGGGCGGCATCGTGATCGTGCTGCTGTATCGGGTGTGCGGCATGGAAAAGGACATGGGCACCAACACCATCCTGGAGGCGGTGCGCGGAGAACATGCGCTGCATGTGCGCACGGCACCGCTGATCTTTATCAGCACGGTGATTACCCATCTGCTGGGCGGCTCGTCCGGCCGAGAGGGAGCCGCCTTGCAGATTGGCGGCAGCATGGGAGGAAAGCTCGCCGACTTGCTGGATCTGGACCAGCGGGAGCATCAGGTGATGATTATGTGCGGCATGAGCACCTGTTTTTCGGCGCTGTTTGGCACGCCGCTGACCGCGACCATCTTTGCCATTGAGGTGGTCAGCGTCGGTCTGATGCACTATGCGGCGCTGGTGCCCTGCATCACCGGTGCGCTGATCGGCTATGGAATTTCGCGCATCTTCGGCATTGCACCGACCGCCTTTGCCATCAGCGGTATTCCGTCGATGGAATTTTCGGCAGTGACAAAGGTGGTGATTCTGTCGCTGCTGTGTGCATTGCTCAGCCAGGCGTTCTGCATCACCATGCATACGGTGAGCAAGCTGTACAAAAAGTATCTGCCAAATCAGCTGCTGCGGGCTGCAGTGGGCGGCGTGCTGGTGATCGTACTGACCCTGCTGATCGGCAGCCGCGATTATAACGGCGCCGGAATGCCGGTCATCGTGCGCGCGATGGAAGGACAGGCTGAGCCGCTGGCTTTTCTGTTTAAGCTGCTGCTGACAGCGGTGACATTGGGCGCCGGCTTTAAAGGCGGCGAGATCGTGCCGACCTTCTTTGTCGGAGCAACCTTTGGCTGTGTGGTCGGTCCGCTGCTGGGACTGGACCCGTCGTTTGCAGCCGGCGTCGGCTTGGTCGCGCTGTTCTGCGGCGTCATTAACTGTCCGGTGGCTTCGTTTACGCTGGCAGTGGAACTGTTTGGAGGAGATGGCGTGATCTTTTTCGGGATTGCCAGCGCCATCGGCTATATGCTGTCGGGATATTATGGGCTGTATAGCGGGCAGAAGATCGTGTATTCTAAGCTGGAAGCGAAGTTTATCGACGTTCATTGTGATTAGGACGGAAGCGGGAAGTAATTTCTTCGCGCCGAAGGCGAACTAAAGTTTTTTGTCAAACTTTTGTACACAAAAGTTTGCGAGGGTTTGGGGCGAGGAGCCCCAACATTAAATGAAATAATAATAAAAACGTAAAGAGGCAGTTTGGCTGTTTCAGCGCTGTCGCACGTCAGTGCGGTGGATGACTTTGTCATCCACCTTTTGTTTATGTAAGAAAACAGTAAATAAAAATAGCCACCTTTTCAGGCGGCTTAAATTGGTTTTATTTACTTTTCATCAGAACCGTATGTGTACTTCTCAATCCAACCTCTGATTAAATCTGATGCAGAATCAGAATTTATTTCCACTTTAGCTCTAAAATCTTCATATAGTTCATTATCAATACGAATTGAAAAACGTTTAACATTGCCAGCATCACGCTCTTTCGCCTTCTGATATTCCCTTTTATAATCACGTTCAGCCATAATAATACCTCCTGACATTTGAAGATAGTATAGCATGATTATGGATAACGTTCAACTTGCTGCCTATCCTCATAAAAAGTGAAAAATAATCCACACCTACCTCAAACGTCTTTTTCCCACTTGCGCTGCATAAGCTGTACCATCCACACAAAGGGCAGGTGAGCTGTATGATTTGCCGTATCAACGATTTTCGCGACAAGGATATCGTCAACGCCGCCGACGGTACACGGCTGGGACTGGTGGGCGACATCGAGCTGGACACCGAAACCGCCGCGCTGACCGCCATCGTCATCCGCGGGCGCTGGAGGTGGTTTGGACTGCTGGGACGCGAAAAGGATATCGTCATCCCCTGGGAGGAGATCGAGGTCATCGGCGAGGACACCATCCTGGTGCGCAGAAATCCCGACAAAATGCTGCCCTGATCGCCGCCGCGCTGTTAGACTGCCCAAAAGGAAAGCCTTGGAAAGCAAAAAGGACAGCACAACGGCAAAAAGCTAGAAAAGCCGATGAAAACGCGAAAAAATCCCTTGCAATTTTTCCGATGCTTTGGTATAATACTCGGGAACGGCAAAAAAGACGGGATTTCCCGCGCCGTATCTTAATAACACACGTTTCGGATTGACCGGATGGTGCCGACAGGCAAACCTGTGGTTCTCCACGGGCAGAATGTTCACCGGCCCATTGGTGGATGTTCTTCGGAATTCCGGTAAAGCGTTCGAGACGGAGGTTTAACCTTAAGGAGGACTTTAACATGGGCGTAGTATCTATGAAACAGCTGCTCGAAGCAGGCGTACACTTTGGTCACCAGACCCGCAGATGGAACCCGAAGATGGCAAGATACATCTTCACCGAGAGAAACGGTATCTACATCATCGACCTGCAGAAAACCGTTAAGAAACTCGAAGAAGCTTACATGTTCGTTCGCGATGTAGCTGCTAACGGCGACAACGTACTGTTTGTTGGTACCAAAAAACAGGCTGGCGAGTCCATCAAAGAAGAAGCAGAGCGTGCAGGCGCACACTATGTTAACGCTAGATGGCTGGGCGGTATGATGACCAACTTCAAGACCATCCGCCGCAGAATCCAGAGACTGGAACAGCTGCGCAAGATGCAGGAAGACGGCACCTTCGATCGTCTGCCAAAGAAAGAAGTAGGCAAACTCGAGCTTGAAATCGAAAAACTCGAAAAATATCTGGGCGGTATCAAGACCATGGACAAGCTGCCAGGCGCACTGTTCATCGTTGACCCAAGAAAAGAAAGAATCGCTGTTGCTGAAGCAAAGAAACTGGGTATTCCGATCGTTGCTATCGTTGACACCAACTGCGATCCAGACGAAATTGATTATGTAATTCCTGGTAACGACGACGCAATCCGTGCTGTAAAACTGATTGCTGGTACCATGGCTGACGCAATCATCGAAGGCAGACAGGGCGCTCAGACTGAAACTGAGGCTCAGGAAGCTGAAGAGAAAGACGCTGAATAATTTATAAAACGTCGGACAGGGAAGTTACCGCTCCCGACAGGAGCGTCCTGTCGGGAGCTTCTTTTCTAATAAAAAGCAAACGAAACTAAAGTTTGGAGGAATTTGACATGGCATTTACAGCTCAGGACGTAAAAACACTGCGTGAAATCACCGGCTGCGGCATGATGGAGTGCAAAAAAGCACTGACCGAGGCTGACGGCAATCAGGACAAGGCAATCGAACTGCTGCGTGAAAGAGGTCTGGCTGCTGCTGCTAAAAAAGCTAGCCGTATCGCTGCTGAAGGTATCGTAAAAGCATACGTTGACACCGCTAAAAAAGTTGGCGTTGTTATCGAAGTAAACGCAGAGACCGACTTCGTTGCTAAGAACGCTGAGTTCCAGGCATTTGTTGAGACCTGTGCAAAAACTGTTGTTGAGGCAAATCCAGCTGACGTTGAAGCACTCAACGCTTCCAAAGCAGTTGGCAGCGAGATGACCATCGCTGACCTGACCACCGAGAAGATCCAGACCATCGGTGAAAACATCAAGATCAGACGTTTTGTTCGCTACGAAGGCGACGTTGCTACCTACATCCATGCAGGCGGCAATATCGGCGTTATGGTAAAATTTGATACCGACGTTGCAGACAAAGAAGGCTTCGAAGAGTACGGCAAGGACGTTGCAATGCAGATCGCTGCTGCAAACCCATCCTACCTCAACGAGTCCGAGGTTCCTGCTGAAGTTCTCGAAAAAGAAAAAGAGATCCTCAAGATCCAGGCTATCAACGAAGGCAAACCAGAAGCTATCGCTGAAAAGATGGTTCAGGGCAGAATCAAGAAGTTCTACAAAGAGAACTGCCTGATCGACCAGGAATTCATCAAAGACGGCGACCAGACTATCAAATCTTACACCGATGCAAAAGCAAAAGAGCTCGGCGGCAAGATCGAGATCGTTTCCTTTGTTCGCTATGAAAAAGGCGAAGGTCTGGAGAAAAAAGTTGACGACTTCGCAAGCGAAGTTGCCAGCATGGTAAAATAAGACTGGACAACACGTCATTTTTCCAGGGCACAAGTGGATGAGCTTGTGCCCTGTTTTTCTGCCTGTGAAAATCTGAGGGAAATCGTCCAATCGTGACAGAAATATTTCGTATAATTTCTGCAAAGGGACGATAAGGTCTTTACATCGGTGGAGAGTTACGGTAAAATAGGAGATATAGTAAAATCCTGGTGCATAGAACAATAAATTGGGAGTGAAAAATATGTATAAGCGCGTGCTTATCAAACTGAGCGGTGAAGCTCTTGCGGGCAACAACAAAACAGGTCTGGACCACGAAACGGTCCATGCCATCTGTTCCAGCATCAAAAAGATCTATGACCTCGGCACCGAGGTGGCCATCGTTGTCGGCGGCGGCAACTTCTGGCGCGGCCGCAGCAGCGGCGATATGGACCGCACCCGTGCCGACCACATCGGTATGCTGGCAACCGTCATGAACTCGCTGGCACTGGCTGACGCCCTCGAACAGGTCGGCTGCGACGTCCGCGTCCAGACTGCCATCTCGATGCAGCAGATTGCCGAGCCATACATCCGCAACCGTGCAGTCCGTCATCTGCAGAAAAACCGCGTGGTTATCTTTGGATGCGGAACCGGTAACCCGTTCTTCTCCACCGATACCGCTGCTTCGCTGCGTGCCGCTGAGATCGACGCACAGATCATCCTCAAAGCAACGATGGTCGACGGCGTTTATGACAGCGATCCGCACAAGAATCCAAACGCCAAACGTTACAGCACCATCTCCTTCGATGAGGTGCTGGCAAAACAGCTGGCTGTCATGGATATGACCGCAGCTTCGATGTGCCGTGACAATCACATTCCGGTTCTGGTGTTCAGCCTGGAAGATCCGGATAACATCCTGCGCGCAGTCAGACAGGAAGATATCGGCACACTTGTAAAATAATTACCGAAAGAAAATTCTATTATTTGCCGAGCATATTCGGCAGAACGGAGGCAATTATGAAAGCACAGTACAAGGAAATTGAAGAAAAAATGAACAAGACCCTCGACTCGCTCTACCGCGAGTTCGGCACCATCCGTGCAGGCAAGGCGTCTCCTTCGGTTCTTGACCGTGTCACTGTCGATTACTACGGAGCAGCTACTCCAATCCAGCAGCTGGCTACCATCTCCACCTCGGATGCAAGAACACTGGTTATCCAGCCATGGGATAGATCTACCCTCAAGCTCATCAACAAGGCAATCCAGGCATCGGATGTCGGCATCAACCCAACCGATGACGGTTCTGTCATCCGTCTGGTATTCCCAGCACCGACCGAGGAACGCCGTAAAGAGCTGTGCAAACAGGTTTCCAAAGAAGGCGAGAGCGCAAAGGTTGCAATCCGCAATATCCGCCGCGATGCAATGGATAAGTTCAAAGCACAGAAAAAAGCAAACGAACTGTCCGAGGATGATCTGAAGAGCGCAGAAAAGGACGTTCAGGACCTGACTGACAAATTCATCAAGATGGTCGACAAAGCGGTGAAGGAAAAAGAACAGGAAGTTATGAGCCTGTAAGAAGCCGTACGGCAACGTACCCTCCCAAAATGCAGTGCCAGGCACCGCGATGCGGTGCCTGGCTTTTTAAAAGGAGTAAGGACAATCTTATGCAGAACAACCGACTGGATACAGCCGATCTGCCGGCGCATATCGGCATTATCATGGATGGAAACGGACGCTGGGCAAAACAGCGCGGCCTGCCACGCAAATATGGTCACCGCGAAGGCGCCAAAACCTTTCGGCGCATTGTGGAACACTGCGAGCGCATCGGCCTGCGTTATCTGACCGTCTATGCGTTTTCCACCGAAAACTGGAAGCGTCCCAAGGACGAGGTGGACTCGATCATGTCGCTGCTGGAGCAGTACATCGACGAGGCATTTGCGCGCCAGAAGGAGGACCAGGACATCCGCACCTGCTTTATCGGAGATATGAGCGCATTAAGCCCGATCCTGCAGCAGAAGATCCAGCGCATCGAGGCGCTGGGCAAGGATCGCACCGGACTGACGGTCAATGTGGCGCTCAACTATGGCGGACGCGACGAGCTTGCTCACGCCATGCGCGCCATCGCCGAACAGGTGCAGCAGGGAAAACTGGACCCGTCGGACATCGACGAGCAGCTGATCTCCGCACACCTCTATACCGACGGACAGCCCGACCCTGACCTGATTATCCGTCCCAGCGGGGAGGAGCGCCTGTCCAACTTTTTGATCTGGCAGGCGGCCTATTCGGAATTTGTATTTATGGATGTGCTTTGGCCGGACTTTACGCCGGAGGACCTGGACCGCGCCATCGAGATTTATCGCGGACGCAGCCGCCGGTTTGGCGGCGTTTAATCCCGCCGGTCCAAACGTTCTATCCGCAGCCTGGGGAACATATTCTGTAAACGGCTGCATCGCTTTTGGAAAAGGGATATAGACAAGTGCGGCTGTATGGTTTGGCAGCCGCGGGAATGGAGAGGTTTTTGTGAAAACACGAGTGCTTTCTGCCGTTGTCGGAATTATTCTGCTGATTATTGTGCTCAATTTTTTCGAGACACCGATTCTCAACATCGCTATCATGGTGATCGCGTTGATTGCAATGCATGAGTTTTTGACGGCAACCAGAATCAGCCACAACCGATTGCTGTCGGCAGTGGCCTATTTTATGGCGGCAGTATTTCCGTACGTTCCGATGAAAAAGGAAATGAATCTTCTGCCGCTGTTTTTGCTGCCCTATATTGCGCTGCTCTTTCTGATACTGCTCAAAACCCATCAGGATACCCGTGTGGAGGACATCGCACTGGTGTTTATGATGAGCATCGGAATGACCATGTCGCTGTCGGCAGCAATCTATCTGCGGGACAACAACGGTCATGTGCTGGGCATGTACTATCTGCTGCTGGCGCTGTTCTGCGCCTGGTTCAGCGACACCGGCGCCTATTTCACCGGCAAGGCATTGGGCAAACACAAGCTGTGTCCGCTGGTCAGCCCGCACAAGACGGTGGAAGGTCTGATCGGAGGACTTGTCACCTGCGTGGTGCTCAACCTCCTTGCCGCAATGATTTTTTCCAAGGTGTGCGATGTGCTTAACGCACCCATCGAGGTCAATTATCTGCGCCTGACGGTGGTATCGCTGCTGGCATCGCTCATCAGTGTGCTGGGCGATCTGAGCTTCTCGATGATTAAGCGCCAGTTTTCCATCAAGGACTTTGGCAAGATCATGCCAGGCCACGGCGGTGTGCTCGACCGGTTTGACAGCGTGCTGTTCACGCTGCCGTTTATCTATGCTTCGACACTGATCTTCCCGATCTGTTCCATCGCATAATCATCCTGGAAAAAGAACGAGACAGGCGTCGGAAAATCTTCAATCACAGGACTTTTTCGAGAATTTTAACACTATCGTAAAAAAGTTATGCTATACTATCTCAGATATCCCGAACAATTCGGGAAAAACTAAAGAGGGATTCTATGAACAAGACAATTTCGATTCTGGGCTCGACCGGTTCGATCGGCACCCAGAGTCTGACCGTCTGCCGAAAGATGGGCTATTCGGTGCTGGCGCTGACTGCGCACAGCAACTGGAAATTGCTGGAGGAGCAGGTGCGGCAGTTTCATCCGCGCTATGCGGTCCTGACCGACCCGCAGGCAGCTGCCCAGCTCAAAGCAGCCGTCGCTGACACCGACACCACCGTTCTTGCAGGAATGGAAGGTGTGCTGGAGGTGGCGCAAAATCCTCAGCAGGATACCGTCATCAATGCGCTGATGGGCGTGGCAGGACTGCGTCCCACCGTTGCCGCTATTCAGGCGGGCAACAACGTCGCACTTGCCAACAAGGAGACACTGGTCGCCGGCGGCAAGCTGGTGACCGAGCTGGTCAGAGAGAAAGGCGTGCTGCTCACACCGATCGACAGCGAACATTCCGCCATCTTCCAGTGTTTGCAGGGCAACGATCCTGACAGCGTGCGCCGGCTGATTATCACCGCTTCGGGCGGACCATTCTACGGCAAAACCCAGAAGGAGCTTGCCGGCATCAAGAAGGAGCAGGCGCTCAAGCATCCGAACTGGACGATGGGCGCAAAAATCACCATCGACTCCTCCACGCTGATGAACAAAGGTTTGGAGTTTATCGAGGCGATGTGGCTGTTTTCGATGCCGCCGGAGAAGATCGACATTGTGGTCCATCCGCAGAGCATCATTCACTCGATGGTCGAGTATAACGACGGCTCGGTGATGGCACAGATGGGCGCACCGGATATGATGATTCCGATTCAGTATGCGCTGACCTGGCCGCACCGGTATGAATCCCCTGCAAAACGTCTGGATCTGCTCTCCTGTGGAGAGCTTACCTTCAAAAAGCCGGATACCGAAACCTTTACCTGTCTTGCCGACTGCATCGAGGCGGCAAAGCGCGGCGGTCTGTACCCCTGTGTGGTCAACGGCGCCAACGAGGAAGCGGTCTCGCTGTTTTTGCAGGACCGCATCGGCTATCTGGATCTGTTTGCGGCGGTGCGCGGTGCGCTCGACCGCTTTGATCTGGGCGATTACTCCAGCGTCGATGAGGTGCTGGATGCCGACCGCAGAGCAAGGGAGTATGTCCGGCAGCGTTTTGCAGACAGATAACTTCAATTACATCCAAGATAGAGGACTGGGAGGGATTTGATGAATCTGGTTGTAACCATCCTGCTGGCAGTGGTGATCTTTGGCGTGATCATCCTGATTCATGAGCTGGGACATTTTCTGACCGCCAAGGCGGTAGGTGTGAGCGTGCCGGAATTTTCCATCGGCATGGGACCGGAGCTGTTCCACATCACCAGAGGAGAAACACGCTACACCCTTCGTGCGCTGCCCATCGGCGGCTATGTCGCCATGGAAGGCGAGGACGAGGAAAGTCAGGACAGCCGCGCCTTCTGCAACAAAAAGCCGCTGCAGAAGATATTGGTCATTGCGGCGGGCGCCACGATGAACCTGATTCTCGGCTTTGCCATCATGATGGGTATTGTCATCTCCCGACCGGTCGTCAGCAGCACCCAGATCAGCTACTTTGATCCTGCTGCCGTCAGCAATGAAAAGCTGGAGCTGGGCGACGAGATCGTATCCATCAACGGATACAAGGTGCATACCGCCAACGACCTGATCTACGCCTTTGTCGATGTGGGCACCGAGCCGGTGCAGATGACGGTCATCCGCGACGGCGAAAAGATCGAGCTGTCCGACGTCCCGTTTGAGTATGAGGAGGTCGAGGACCAGGTCATTGTCAAGCTTGACTTCAAGGTGCAAGGACTGGAAAAGACACCGCTTTTGGTGCTCAAGGAGTCCTGGTATATGACCACCGGCGTTGTCAAGGAGGTCTGGACCTCGTTTGGCAAGCTCATCACCGGACAGTTTGAGATGAACCAGCTCTCCGGTCCGGTCGGCGTGACCCAGATGATCGGAGAGGTCGCCTCCACCAGAGATTTTTCCACCATCTTTATGATGGCAGCCTTTATCACCATCAACATCGGCGTCTTTAACCTGCTGCCGCTGCCGGCGCTGGACGGAGGCAGGTTGTTGTTTCTGGTGCTGGAACTCTTGCGCGGCAAACCGGTGGCACCAAAGTATGAGGGTTATGTCCACGCAGCCGGCCTGTTTTTGCTGATGGGTCTGATGCTGGTGGTCACCTTTAACGATATTGTCCGTTTAATCAAGGGCTGATAGCCTTAAAGGAGAGAACCGACATGCAACGAAGAAAATCAAAACAGATCACGCTGGGCTCGGTGAAGATGGGCGGCGATGCACCCATCACCATCCAGTCGATGCTCAATACTCCCGCGGAGGATTTTGACGCCAGTGTCGAACAGGCCAGACGCCTGGAAGCTGCCGGCTGTGAGATCATCCGCGCTGCAATCCCAAACATGGAGTCGGTCGGACTGATCGACCGGCTCAAACAGGCGGTCGATGTGCCGATTGTAGCGGACATCCACTTTGACTACCGGCTGGCACTGGAGGCAGTGGCTGCCGGCGTGGACAAGGTGCGCATCAATCCAGGCAACATCGGCGATGAGGACAGAGTGCGTCAAGTGGTACAAGCCTGCAAGCAGCACAATGTGCCCATCCGTGTCGGCGTCAACTCCGGCAGCCTGGAAAAACACATTCTGGCAAAATACGGCCACCCCACTGCACAGGCCATGGTGGACAGTGCGCTGTATCATACATCCCTGATCGAAAAGAATGACTATGACCAGATCGCCATCTCGATCAAGTCCTCCAACGTGCAGACGATGATCGAAGCCTACCGGCTGGCGGCGCAGCAGTGCGACTATCCGCTGCATCTGGGCGTCACCGAGGCGGGCACTGCGCGCATGGGACTGATTAAGTCGGCGGTCGGCATCGGTTCGCTGTTGTGCGACGGCATCGGCGACACCATCCGCGTTTCGCTGACCGACGATCCGGTCAACGAGGTCTACGCTGCACGCGACATCCTCAAGTCGATCGGTCTGCGCCGCGAGGGTATCACCTTTGTGTCCTGTCCGACCTGCGGACGCACCAAAATCGACCTGATTGGTCTGGCGCAGCAGGTGGAGGAGCGGCTCAAAGACTGCAAAGCCGATTTGACGGTGGCAGTCATGGGCTGTGTGGTCAACGGACCAGGCGAAGCGCGCGAAGCTGACATCGGCATCGCGGGCGGCGACGGCTGTGCCATCCTTTTCAGAAAAGGGGAAATCATCCGCAAGATTCCCGAGGACCGTGTGGTCGAGGAGCTGGCGGCTGAGGTAGAAAAATTAGCAATACATAAATAAGGAAGGTTAAAAACAATGAATCAGAGAGCAAGCAAAAACCAGGGTATGAAAAAACCCCTCATCATCGCAGGGGTGATCGTCGTTATCGCCGTTCTGGCATTTTTGATCTACGATGAGGTCAAGGTCGGCAACTATCAGAAGGCGATCAACCAGGCAATCCAGAACACCACCGAGATCGAGGCAGGTACTTCGGTCGGCGCAACCTATGGACACACCGAAGGCGACATGGGCACTGCAAATCAGAGCCAGGTTACCCGTGAGGCATATTTTGTACGCAGCGACGACGGCATCACCTTCCAGGAAGCCACCGTCAATGAAATCAGCAGCGAAGTGCTGTCCGACTTCTTTGTAAAACCGGACGAGTACTACTACATGGGCACTGACGGCAAATATGTCCGCACCGATCTGGAGAGCGGTCTGGATGTTCGTCCATACAGCCTTGGCACTGCTACCTCTGAAATTGACTCCTCCATGTACAAACGTATCCGCGTAACCGAGATGGATGGTCAGGAAGCATACGAGGTTATCTACAACCGTCAGTGGCTCATCAACAACTACCAGAGCGAGAGCAGCGACGAGGAACCGATCAGCGGCAGCATCACCTATGTGATCGGATACGACGACGAGCAGAAACCATACATCCAGAAAACCAGCCAGGAAATCAACGTCCGCGTCACCGATGACGAAGGCAACAAAACCATCCAGTTGATCGGCGAAACCAGCGAACTGACTCCAGGCAATACCGAGGAGATTCAGGCAACTCTGGACAAATACTTCGAGACCAACATCAAGAACAACTACATCGAATCCACCGAGCTGGAGGAGGAAACCACTGAGGAGTCCACCACCACCGATGAAACCACCATCGGCAGCTCCGGCGAAGACGTAACCGTCGGCAGCTCTCAGGAAGATGCAGAATAATCGGATGTGACAGATGCACAGGCTGATCTGCGCTTTGATAGCGCAGGTCAGCTTTGCTGTATCCTGGGTTTGTTTTTGTGTATAGGGAAGGAGGAAGTTTTTGTGAATCGCTTTGCGGATGTGTTCCGTCCGTTTGTCCAGGGCAATATTGCACGGGAACTGATGGAGGCGCCCATCCACCACATCGACGCCAAAAAGGAAAAGCGGCAGATCACCGTCGAGCTGCACCCTGAACAGCATATTCCGCGCAACGAGATTCTGCGGGTGGAAAAACAGATCATGCAGGTTGCCGACCTTGCGCTGTTTGAGATCAAGACCCGCTACCGTCCTGAGCTGTTTGACTGTGCGTCGATGGAGGACATTCTGCACGAGCTGCGCAAGCGCGGGTATCCTGCCAACGGCATCTTCGAGGGCAGCGACCAGAAGCTGGAGGACGGCTGTCTGACCATCAGTCTGCGCCACGGCGGCTACAATCTCATCAAGGAGAGCGGATGCGACCAGGCCATCTGCCGCGCCATCTCGGAGCAGTACGGCATGGCGGTGGAGGTAAAGTTTGACGGCGTGCTGTCGCTCGACGAAAGCCAACCCGAGTACCAGCAGATCATCGGTCAGCCAACCATCACGCCCGAACAGAAAAAGGCGCTCGACCGTCCGAAGGATGCGCCGAAGCCATCCAAGGCAAAGGAAGGCATCTCCAAGGAGCCAGGCAAGGTACAGTTTGCCTGCGACGACCTGCCGTTTGTGGAGGACAGCGCCATCGTCGTCATGGGCAAGCCGATCAAGGAACATCCGATTCCGCTGCGTGAGGTCACCGGCGAGACCGGCCTGACCACCGTCTGGGGAGACATCATCCGCAAGGAGAGTGTCACCTCCAAGGACGGCAAGTGGGAGATCTATTCGATCGACATCACCGACTACACCAGCTCCAACACCCTCAAGGTGATTCAAGCCAGCGACAAAAAGGAGGCCATCGAGGAGCTGCGCGAGGGTGATACCCTCGTCGTCCGCGGCGACGCTGCCTTCGATAAGTACGAGCACGACGTCACCATCCGTCCGCTGGCAATCACTATGGTCAAAAAGAAGAAAAAGACCGACGATGCGCCGGTCAAGAGGGTGGAATTGCATCTGCACTCGAATATGTCCACCATGGACGGAATGAACGGTTCGGCGGACCTTGCAAAGCTGGCGCACTCCTGGGGCCATCGCGCTATGGCGATCACCGACCACGGCATCGTGCAGGGCTTTCCCGATGCGATGTATGCCTCGGAGGGCTGGGACGATTTCCGCATGATCTACGGTCTGGAAGCCTACTTTGTCAACGACATGGTCGCCGCGGTCAAAGGCAAGAAGAAGCAGAGCTTCGACGGAGAGTTCATCGTCTTTGACCTGGAGACGACCGGTCTGTCGGCAAATCAGGAGCGCATCACCGAAATCGGCGCGGTCAAAGTGCGAAACGGCGAGATCGTCGACACCTTCAATACCTTTGTCAATCCCGAACGTCACATCCCAGAGAAGATCACCGCGCTGACCAGCATCACCGACGCCATGGTCAAGGACGCTCCCAAGGAGCAAGAAGCGCTCGAACTGTGGGAGCAGTTCTGTCCGAAGGATGCCGTTCTGGTGGCGCACAATGCCGACTTCGACTGCTCCTTTTTGAGCGCGGCCTATGCCCGTCAGAACAAGCGATTTAACAATACCTACATCGACACGGTCACCATCTCCCGTTCGCTGTATAAGGGCTTAAAGAATCACAAGCTCGATACAGTAGCGGAGCATCTGCAGGTGGGAGACTTCCATCACCACCGTGCCTGCGACGATGCCGCCGTGCTGGCAAAAATCTTTTTGAAGATGATGGAACATCTGCGCCGCGATGCAAAGATCGACCGCATCGAGAAGATCAATACAGCGCTGGTGGGTGCAGACCCGCGGCAGCTCAAATACTACCACCTCATTTTGCTGGTCAAAAACCAGATGGGACTGAAAAACCTGTATCAGCTGGTGTCGATGTCCCACCTCAACTACTTTAAAAAGCGTCCGCTCATCCCGAAAAGTGAGCTGATTAAGCACAGGGAAGGCTTGCTGGTGGGCAGCGCCTGTGAGGCAGGAGAGCTGTTCCGCGCCGTAGTTGCCGGCAAGAGCTTCAACGAGCTGTGCAACATCGCCAGCTTCTACGACTATCTGGAGGTGCAGCCGATCGGCAACAACGCCTTCATGATGAAGAACGGCACCGTCCACACCGTCGGAGAGCTGCAGGAATTTAATAAAACCATCCTCAAGCTGGGCGACCGGCTGGGAATTCCAGTGGTCGCGACCGGCGACGTCCACTTCATGCGCAAGGAGGACGCCATCTTCCGCGCCATCCTGATGGCAGGACAGGGCTTCAAGGATGCCGACGATCAGCCGCCGCTCTACTTACATACCACCCAGGAGATGCTCGACGAGTTTTCCTACCTGCCAAAGGAAAAGGCGTATGAGATCGTCGTCACCAACACCAACCTCATCGCGGATATGATCGAGGAGGTGCGTCCCTTCCCGAAAGGCACCTACACACCGACCATTGACGGTGCGGAGGAGGATCTGCGCCAGCGTACCTGGCAGCGTGCCAAGGACTGGTACGAGTTTGAGGGCAAAATCCCTGACGTCGTGTCCAACCGTCTGACCAAGGAGCTGGATTCGATCATCAGCCACGGCTTTGCGGTGCTGTACGTCATCGCACAAAAGCTGGTTTCCAAGTCCGAGTCGGACGGCTATCTGGTCGGCTCGCGTGGTTCGGTCGGTTCCTCCTTCGTCGCCATCATGGCGGGCATCTCGGAGGTAAACCCACTGCCGCCGCATTACCGCTGTCCAAAGTGCAACCACACCATCTTTTTCACCGACGGTTCGGTCGGCTCCGGCTTTGACCTGCCGCCCAAAAACTGTGAGAAGTGCGGCACGCCGTATCTGCGCGACGGCCACGACATCCCGTTTGAAACCTTCCTGGGCTTCCACGGTGACAAGTCGCCGGATATCGACCTGAACTTCTCGGGCGAATATCAGTCCAAGGCGCACAAATACACCGAGGAGCTGTTCGGCACCGGCCACGTCTTTAAGGCGGGCACCACCGGTGCGCTCGCCGACAAGACCGCCTACGGCTACGTCAAAAACTATCTTGCCGAGCACGGAAAGACGCTGCATAAGGCGGAGGAAAACCGCCTGTCCAAGGGCTGCACCGGCGTCAAGCGTTCGACCGGTCAGCATCCTGGCGGCATGGTCGTCGTGCCAAACGATTACGAGGTGTTCGACTTCACGCCGATTCAGCATCCGGCGGACGACGTCAACTCGGACATCATCACCACCCACTTTGACTTTAACTCGCTGCACGACACCATCTTAAAGCTCGATATTCTCGGACACGATGTGCCGACGTTGTACAAGTACATGGAGGACCTGACCGGCACCAAGGTCGGCGATGCCGACACCTCGGATGAGCTGATCTATCAGCTGTTTACCTCACCGGAGGTGCTGGGCGTCACCGCTGAGGAGATCGAGTGCGAGACCGGAACCCTTGCCATCCCTGAGATGGGCACCTCGTTTGTACGGCAGATGCTGCTCGACTGTAAGCCAAAAAACTTTTCCGATTTGCTGCAGATTTCCGGTCTGTCCCATGGTACCGACGTTTGGCTTGGCAACGCACAGGACCTGATTAAAAACGGCACCTGCACCATCAGTGAGGTTATCGGTACCCGTGACAGCATCATGCTCTATCTGATCTATCACGGACTGGACCCATCAATGTCCTTTAAGATCATGGAGATCGTGCGAAAGGGAAAGGCGACCAAACAGCTGACCGCCGAGCACGTTCAGGCGATGAAGGACCACGACGTGCCGCAGTGGTACATCGACTCCTGCTTTAAGATCAAGTACATGTTCCCGAAGGCGCACGCGGCAGCCTATGTTATCGCGGCGATTCGGCTGTGCTGGTACAAGGTGCATTATCCGCTGGCATTTTATGCGGCGCACTTTACGGTGCGCGGCGAGGACTTCGACGCTGCGACGGTCATCCAGGGCAAGGAGATGGTCAAGCTGCGGATGAAGGAGCTGCGTTCCAAGGGCATGGAGGCAAGCGAGAAGGAGAAAAAGACGGCGGAGTGTCTGCACATTGCGCTGGAGGCGCTGTGCAGAGGTATCGAGTTTCTGCCCATCGACCTGTACCGCTCCCACGCCACCCGATACCAGATCGAGGACGGAAAGATTCGTCTGCCGTTCTGCTCGCTCAAAGGCGTCGGCGATGCCGCGGCAAACAGCCTGTACGAGGCGGCGCAGCAGGGCGAGTTTATCTCGATGGACGAGATCGTGTCCCGCTCCGGCGTGTCCAAGACGGTGATCGAAACGCTCAAGGAGTGCGGTGCGCTCGGCGACCTGCCTGAATCCAGCCAGATGACGCTGTTTTAGTCTACCTTTTCTTTACTAAAAGAAAAGGTAGAACCAAAAGAAAAGTGTTCGCCTACGGCGCAAAGACGGGTAGTTGCTACACAAAAGTTTGTGGGGTTACAGGGATGAAACCCCTAATATAATATCATAACTTTAAAAAGTTAAGAGGCAGAGTCTTATTTCAATGCTATCGCATGAGAACCGTATTTCTGCCTTTCGCAGACCATTCCTTTTGCTGATACGGAATTGAACCGCTGACAAAAGTGTGATATAATAAAGATAGAAAAGCAGGAGGAGGGATTTTATGGAAAATATGGAATTATTGCAGGCAATACAGCAGATGATAGAACAAAATAACCGTCAGCTGCTCGACAGGATGGATGCGCGCTTTGAAAAGATAGACGAACGTCTGGACAAGATGGACGAGCGCCTTGACAAGATGGATGATCGCCTTGACAAGATAGAAAATCGTCTGGACAAGGTCGAAATGCTTGCAACAAAGACGCAGATTGCCATCGAAAACGACATCACTCCGAAAATCAAGCTGCTGTTTGAAGGGCAGATTGGCCTGCAAAACCGGTTTGCACAGCTGGATGAGATGGAGCGCATCCTGCGTCAGGTGCGTTCGGATGTACAGGATCTGCAAAGGATTGTATCCTGGCACACCGGTGACATCAAACTGCTGAAAAGACGGAGAAATTTTAATAAAAGCTGATTACAACAAAAAAACCTCCCACTGGGAGGTTTTTTGTTGTCTGTAGTGTTTTGATAAATTATAAGCGAGTTTAGTAGTGTGAGCGATTGCCGCGTGCTAAAACTTTTTTTCACGAAACCAAAGCACGAAATAGGGTCCAAGCTCAGCCTGATGCTACCGAAAACTTCCCACTGGGAACTTTTCGGGGAAAGTTTGTTCTAGATGTTAGCTTTTGGAACCCTTTTCTCTTGCAGAAAGAGAGATTGAAAACATTTTTCAATCACAAACCTCCTCAAATGCGCCTGACGATAGAAGAATTTCGCTCGTTGCGACGAGCGACCAAAGACGCTGTCTTTGGAATCTGCAATTTTTTGTAAAAAATTGAGTAAAACTTTTTTTATGCCAAAACCGCCTGTGCGCCAAAGTAGACAATGACGATGGCGCCCAGCGCAATGCGGTACCAGCCAAAGGCGGTGAAATCGTGCTTGCGGATGAAGTTCATCAGGAACTTGATGGCAAACAGCGAAACCACAAAGGCGACCGCCGAGCCCAGCAGCAACAAGCCCCACTGTGCAGCGGTGATGGTGGACAGTCCAACCTTGAGGATGAACTTGAGAATCTTGTAGGCACTGGCGCCGAACATGACCGGAATCGCCATAAAGAAGGAAAACTCGGTCGCAACAAAGCGCGAGCAGGACAGCAGCATTGCGCCCAGGATGGTCGAGCCGGAGCGCGAAGTGCCTGGGATGATGGCGAGCAGCTGCAGGATACCGATGCAGACGGCGGTGCGGTAGCTCAGCTGGTCAAAGCTGCGGATGCGCGGCTTGACGCGGCGGTTGCGCTTCTCCAGCAGGATGAACAATACGCCGTAGAAAATCAGCGCGATGGCGATGACCGTCGGGGTGTAGAAGTGCTCGGTGACCCAGTCGTCCACCAGCAGTCCGATGACACCGATAGGGAGGATGGCTGCGATGACCTTGAACCACAGCTGGAAGGTCTCCTGCCGCTCCGAGCGGGTCTTGGACAGGGCAAAGGGATTGAGCTTGTTAAAATACAGCACAACGACCGCCAGAATCGAACCCAGCTGGATGACGACGTAGAACATCTCCATAAAGTCCTTGGGCTGGTTGAGGTTTAAAAAGGTGTCTGCCAGAATCATGTGTCCGGTGCTGCTGATCGGCAGCCATTCGGTGATGCCCTGAATGATGCCCAGCACGATTACTTTGATGATCTCCAAAAGTTGCTCCATCGTTTATCAAACTCCTGTTCTGTGATGTGTTTTTATATTATAACATAACTGTCGGAAAAATAGAAGGAAAATCTTTCATCCTTTTCCAGTTTGTGCAAAAAAAAGACCGGTCATGAAAGTTACCGGTCTTTTTTTGTCTTTCTTACATGTCTTGTGTTGTCGATGAGTCACCCACGGTAGGCTCAGCCGCCTGCTCGACGTAGGCTTCTTCCTCTATCGGGTCGACGTAGGTTTCCTCGGCAATTTCCGGTGCGCTCATGTTCATCATGAAGCGGTCGCGCAGGGTGATCGAATATTCGGCATCGGAAGAATATGCTTCTGCCTCGACGATCAGATTCGGGTAGGACATCGCCTCCAGACGGTCGAGCAGGGTGCGTACCTGTACGGCAAAGGTCTGCTTGTCGGGGATGTCCTTGAGGGTGACATACAGCCGGACATGGTCGATGGAGTCCAGATCGGCGATGGTAAAGGACTGGGTTTCAGGAGTTGCACTCACCAGGGAGGTGCTGACCTCCAGCGAGTAGATCGGCAGGTCGGACAGCTCGGTATAAAGCTGGTCGTAGATCTGGCTGTCCAGACTTTCTTCCAGCCGCCAGTTGTTTCCGTATTTTAAAAAGAGAGGATAGGCCGCCGACACTCCGATGGAAACACAGATGATAAAGGCACAAAAGACGGTGCCCAGAAAGTCGTAGTGCAGGTTTTGTCCGCGGTTTGCAAAGTACTGCCACAGCACCTCGATGCCCAGCACGATCAGCAGCACCGGCGCAAATCGGGCGATCCAGACGAGGTTAAACGGATGGACAAAGTAGATCAGCAGCACAACGCCGACAAGCACCAGCGTCAGTCCCATCGTCATTGTGCCGATGCGGCGCACCGGCCTGGTCTGTGCCGGATGCGGTGGAACAGCGGTGGAAGGCCTGCCTGGTTGTTCCTGCTTTGATTTTTGTTCCGAACATTCATTCTGATTTAACATCACAATACACCTTGCTTTCTCAAACATAGACACAGCTTATCAGATTTCCAATAGAAAAAAGGGACAGACCGGACGGTCTGTCCCAGCCAAAGGTCGTTTTTGCCAGAGGGAAAAAGCGATCAGTTGCCCGACGAGGAGGTGCTGCCCTGGTCGTCGGAGTGGTATTCCTGGTAGCTGTCGTAATCGCTGTCGATGGCTTTTGGCACGGCCGAGCGGATCATGTGGACACCCAGCAGGATGATGACGGCAGAAATTGCGAGGGTCGGCAGCGATTCAAACAGCGGATAAAGGTTGATGTTCAGTGTATAGTAGAAGAACGGCAGCACGAAGGTGTGCAGCAGGATATAGACGCCCAGCAATATCAGCAGGATGCCGCCCAGCAGATGACGGGTGCGGAAGAAATCGACCACCTGACGGCCGGCGAGGCTGTCCAGCGGAAAGATGTAGCTGTCCTGCGGGAGCATCTCATAGGTCATCGAGCGCAGATTGAGGGTGTCAAAGAAGGCATAGAACCAGATGACCGGCAGCAGAAATGCCAGAAAGCTCAGTCCCAGCAGTCCCATCAGCGCAAAGATGAGGAAGAAGGTGAACATCAGCGACACACCGCGGCGCATATATCCAAGGTACATCTGTCCGGCGCCAGGGAACAGACCGAATAAAAAGGTAAGGATTCTACTTTTTCTCATAACAAAAACTCCTTATTCATATTCATCCATAAAGAAACATATCCTCGTGGGCCAAAGTTGCCCGAAAATCAGTCGTTGTGTGGGGAAGCGTTGTGATACTTCCAGCGGAGCAGGTCATTTTGCAGCGAGCGGAAGAAATCACCGATATTGTCGGAGAGTTCGGTTGTTTGTTCCAGGATGGTCTGGGACGAGGAGCGCACTCCGTCGACCAGTCCGCCCATTGACGGCAGGTGGGTGGACGTAAACAGTCCGCCGCTCCAGAACACCAGCGCCAGCGAAGCGGCCACCGCCAGGGAACCGAACTTGTGCAGGTAGATTACGCGGGTTTTGTCGCGGATGGCCTGCATGATGCCGGTGTGCAGCGAAGCGGGCGGCTCGATCAGCCGCACCGTCGCAGGTACGTCTGTCTCTTCGGTCAAAAGCGGCACACCGGACAAAATGTCGGTGTAGCGTTCCAAACAGCGGTCGCAGAAGGAAAGGTGTTCGGATACCTCCAGACTTTGCAGAGGATCGAGCTTTTCCTCCATCAGCAGCTTGAATGCAGTATCTGTCAGATGGCCGTCGAACGAAAACAACGGATTGGATGCCGGCGACGCATCATTCTTTTTCATGGCTGTACACCTCCTTGATCTGTTTTTGCAGCATGGTTCTTGCACGATAAAGCTGAGTTTCCACCGTCTTTTTGGGTCGATGCAGGATGTCCGCAATCTGCTGGGTGTCCTTTTCCTCCAGAAAACGGAGGATGCACACCTCGCGGTAGGGCTCATGCAGCGATCGGATCATCTGTTCGATCTGTCCCGAGCTTTCCTGCGAGATATAGGCCTCGTCCGGCTGTTCGGACGGGTCGGTCAGCCGGACCGATGCCATTGCTTCCACCGAGTTTTCCTCGCTGGAGGCAAGCATCACTCTGCGCGCATAGGCGCTGCCCAGATAGTCCTTGGCTTTGTTGGTGGCAATGCGGGCAATCCATGGCTTGTAGTTGTCGCCCTGATAGTCGTCGATGTGGCGATAGGCGGAAAGAAAGGTTTCCTGAGAGAGGTTCTGTGCCTCGTGATAATCCTTGACGAACTGGTAACAGATGGTGAATACCAGCTTTTCATATTGTTTGACGAACTGACTGAATTCCCGTTGAGTCATGCAAAGTATTCACCAACTTTCTTGTTTTGATTTGACTGCCTGTCAGAAACCTTACACTGATATAACGGGTTTTGCAAGAGGGACACTTCAACTTTTTTGAAATTTTTGAAATTATTTTTATACATCGAAAATGCTCGAACAAGCGTGAAAAATTTGTGAAGAAGAGCAGAAAAAGCCCTCCGTAACATTGACACTTGAAAAAATATGGTGTAATCTGAAGAAAGCAGTGGTATTTTGCTGCATACAATATTCACAAGGAGGAAAGGATATGAACGGAAAAAAAATCGTTCTTCTGACAACGCTGATTGTATTTGTGGTGTTGATCGGTTTGCTTGCGATTTTTACCAGGTTTGTCCTTAACATAGACTTTGGAGGGGAAATTCAGCAGTCGAACTCGTCTGCACAGGTGGAAGAAGAACCGTCCGATGTCGACCAGGCCGACGAGTCGGAAAGCGATCAGCAGCCGGATCAGAGCCAGGATAAGGAGCAGGACAAGACAGAAGAAACCACCGAGGATAAAGAGGAAACAGAGGACAAGGAAGCGTCTGACGAGAAATCCGAGGACGATGAGCCCGAAGCCTATAAAGCGAGCGCCCAGCCAAAGAGCGCACAGATCACTATTCAGGAGGATGGAGAGGCAGACTATCAGCTGAGCGTGGAGGACGCGCAGAAGCTGACCGAGCTTGCCGGTGCCTTGGACAAACTGCAGCTGATGAGCATTCAGCAGTCGGTGGGAATGCAGAATCCGACCTGGAGCGCGTCGATCAACCTGAGCCTGTCCGACGGTACGGCAGTCAGCTGCCAGCTGGATCAGTCCACACTCTCGGGCAGCAAGACCACTCTGTCCACTGGCAGCAAGACCTATGAATCGACCGCGGACATCGCCGCAGTCAAAACGCTGCTGCAAGGCTGGCAGGAGGAGGACGTCAAAGCCAATGCACCTGCCATTGCGACGGAGGAATTTGCCGCAGCGACCCGCCTGCTTGCCATCAACACCGATGCCATGGTAGCGCAGGACATTGCGGGCAGCTCGTCCCAGCTGCAGGAGGCACTGGGCAAGCTGAAGGTGACCGATACACTGTCGGGCAGTGTCAACCCAGGACAGATGCGCTCGGGCATCAGCATTGTCAACCTCGCGGACGACACCAGCACCTTGTATACACTGGAATTCTATGAGGACGGCATCCTTGCCTACCGTACCGAAACAAACACCGAGTTTTATGTCTGCGACAAAGACAGCCTCAACAGCTTTTATGCGACGGTGGACCAGATCAGCGGCAAATATTCGGCAACTCCGGCTTATCTTGCGCTGATGGACTATGACGCGCTGTACAGTGCGGAGGTTTCCAGCACCACCGGCGGCAGCCGCAAGAAGGTGGGACTGATCCGCGATCACGCGCAGAATCTGTTCTACTTCCTGCAGCAGATTCACGTCGTCAACGGCAACACCAAGGTGGAGAGCAGCATGTTCAACCGTCCGGAATATCATGCGGACATTCTGTTTGACAGCGGCACAACCATCAGCGTCGATCTGAGCAACGGCAGCCTGCTGGTAAAAGGCGGAGACGATGTGATCCGCCATTACACACTGATCGGAGATGAAAACCTCGATCTGCTGCGCGCCGAATTTGAGCGTGTGACCGAGGACTAACAAGCATGTAAGAAAAGCACAGGGAAAATATTCCCTGTGCTTTTTTTGTGCATCTGCCGAGTAGTCAAGAAACGGGAGCAATTTTTGGAGATGTTTCCCAAATTGTAGAACCAGAGATTGTATTGATTCTACGTTTGTGATACAATGAAAAAAAGGGCGAAAGCCGAGCGGTTCTACACCTTCTTCAAAGTTTATAGGATGGGCGCCGTTAATCCTCATGCCCGCATCACAAATTGAAAACAAGTTTTCAATCAGGAGTTTGCTCTTTTTGCCCATGAAGGATTGGGCAAAATTGCCTTCGGCAACCGAGCAAAGCTCCGCTGACAAAAAACTTTGGTTTGGTTCGTCTTTAGTTTCTGCACAAAACGAAAGGGTGATGACAGAGGTCATCACCCGCACTAGCATTTCCAGCCAAGGTTCGGAGGATGGGCGCTGTCCATCCTCATGCGGGTGCATCGAAACTGCTATTCTGCCCCTATCGGTTTTATTTTAAGATTGTTTTAGAGGACAGAGTAAAAATGCCGGTAAACCGGCATTTCGCACTAGACGTGCGAAAGCATAGAAACTGCTATTCTGCCTCTATCGGTTTCATTTTTAAGATTGTTTTAGAGGGCAGAGTAAAAAATGCCGGTAAAACCGGCATTTCGCACTGACGTGCGAGTGCATCGAAACGGCTGCACAGCCCCTATCGGTTTTATTTTTAGGATTGTTTTAGAGGACAGAGTAAAAAATGCCGGTGAAACCGGCATTTCGCACTAGACGTGCGAAAGCATCGAAACAGCTGCACAGCCCCTATCGGTTTTGATTTGGATATTATTTCTATTGTTGGGACGTTGTCCCAAACCCTACCAAAGGCGCTGCCTTTGGAATCCGCAGCCTTTTGTAAAAGGCTGGCGAAAACTTTGGTTTGGTTCTCTTTTAGATTCTACTGGACAAAACAGGAGGTATTTTTATGAAGAAACACATTCGACGTCTCTCGGCCTTACTCCTCGTCCTCGCCATGCTGCTCTCGCTGCTCAGCCTTTCCGCCGTTGCAGCAAAGCCTGCAACCTTCTCGCTCAGCGGCGTTACCAAGGTGCGCTATACCCAGGGTGAGCGCGGCATGACCTTCACCGACAAGGAGACCATCGCCCAGGTGGTTAGCCTCATTAACGGCTGTGGCCCTGTGAAAGCACAAATCAATCCGGTATCGGTGCCCTATCCCAGCCTGACCGTCTACGGCAAGGACTGGGTCTCGGTCTACACCGTGCCGGTACTGCCAAAATCGGGCAGCTGCTACGCCGTCTTCACCGATCAGGGCAGCTACGAGACCAAAACCGATCTGAGCAAGCTGGTCAACCTGCTCTATGACAAGATGGAAGAGACCGACCCCAACGGCTGCTTCACCCTCAATCCCGACCGAAAGAATCAAAACGTCATCCTCAATAACCAGACCCACCAGGCAGTCTACATGAACAGCGCGGAGATCGAAAAGGACTACGAGCTGTTCGAGCATCTGAACAATCTGCAAGCGAGCAAACTCAAGCCGGAGTACCGTTCGTCGCTTGGCAAGCTGCGCGCCGAGCCGTCCGAGCTGCGTCTGACCACCTGGGACGGCGACAGTTCATTTAGCTATGTGCTGTATGAAAAGGGCATCGCTGTCACCCGCTTTACCGAGGACGGCGGTGTTTACAACGAATACTATCTGTGCGACACCGATGAGCTAGGCGCCCTTGCAGCACAGCTAAAGCAGGTCTATCAGGAGGAGCCGCAGAAAAATGCCGCCTGGCTGTCGATCATCAATTCACAGCGCGTCACCGAAACGCTGCTCACCATTCCTTCGGAGGGAATCAAAGAGCAGTGCATGGGTGCCTATGGCCAGCAGATCTATGGCGGGCTCAATGTCCTGACCGCCGGCAGCGAGGCGCCCAAGGAGCTGACGGCCCTTTGGAAAACGCCGCAGCTCGAATGCCGCGTTAACTTCATCACCGATATTTATTACCGCATCCAGCTCAATGGCAACAAACTGCGCATCTTTGCCTCGGACATGAACAAGGTGCTGGAGTATACGGTGGATAAAGACGAGGGCGCAGCCTTTTTGAAAACCGCTCTGCAGGATGCCGCGCAGGCAAAACAGCAGGAGAGTGAAAAGCCAAATCCCAATACCGCAAAGCCGGTCATTTATCTCTATCCTGAGCAGACGACCAAGGTCAATGTCAAGCTCGACTTTGACGGTACCCTCACCAGCACCTATCCGACCTATCCTGCACAGGGCTGGACAGTCACCGCAGCGCCTGACGGCACGCTGACCGACAGCACCGGAAGAAGCTATCGCTATCTGTTTTGGGAGGGCGTGGCAGATGTCGACTGGCAGCAGCCGAGCGGCTTTCTGGTGAAAGGGGAGGATGCGCTTGCCTTTTTGGAGGAGAAGCTGACCGCCCTTGGCTTAAACGAGCTTGAGCAGAACGACTTTATCACCTACTGGCTGCCCAAACTCGAACAGAACGGCGAGAGCTTTGTCAGCTTTGCCGCACAGCAGTATACCGATGCAGCCAAGCTGACGGTCACTCCGCAGCCGGACAGTGTGCTGCGCGTGCAGATGCTGATGACCCGTGTGGATGAAAGCAACCGCGCCGACTTTGCTGCCCGTCCAGAGCAGCAGCTGCCGTCGTTTGAACGCGAAGGCTTTGTACTGGTCGAATGGGGAGGAACCATGCTCGGCTAGTCACATTCGATAAAAAAGAATCCCGCTTCCACAGGGAAGCGGGATTCTTTTTTGTATGTTAACATGTGATTACGGCTGATTTGCGCTCAGTTCAGGGTCGATGCCGCGCTCCTGCAGGAAGATGCGCACCGCCTGTTCGATCAAATCGCAGCTCTTTTCGATGCCGAGCACCGAGGTGTTCAGGCACAGGTCATAGGTGCGCGAATCGCCCCAGTCCATGCCGGTGACACTGCGGTAGTATTTTTCGCGGTCCTTGTCCATCTTCTTGATCTTCTTTTTGGCCTCGTCCTTGGTCACGCCATAGACACCAGCGATGTGATCAATGCGGTCCTCCATGTCCGAGGACAGGAAGATGCGGAAGCAGTTGGGGTTGTCGCGCAGCAGATAGTCGGCACAGCGTCCGACGATGACACAGCTGCGGCTGCTGGCAAATTCGCAGATCAGGCGGCTCTGTACACCGATCAGCTCCGCCTCGGTGGTCACATAGTTAAACGCAAGGCTGTTGCCGCCGTAGGCAACAGGAAAGACGTTCTGCATAAAGCTCATCGAACGTTCGTCGATGCTGGACAGATACGCCTCGTCCACATTCAGCTCCTTGGATGCGATGGAAAGAATCTCGCGGTCATAGTAGTGGATGTGAAAGCGTCGGGCAAGCTCCTTGCCGACCATTCTGCCGCCGCTGCCGCGTTCTCGGCCGATGGTGATTACAAATTTCTGGTCTTTATTCATAAGGACACCCCCTTTATATCTCTATTATAGCACATCTGGCAGAATTTTCAATTTGATTGTGGAAATTTCTTGTTTCTTTTCACAAGAATCTGGAAAGAAAGAGCCCATTTCCTCAAAAAAAGTTTGCAAAGCCGCATCAAACCAAATGTTGTAGCGGCAGGGAAAGTATGGTATAATATAAAAGTGTGTAAACAGACAAGGAGGGAATGGTGTTGATCATTCTGGGAATCGACCCTGGCTATGCCATTGTGGGCTGGGGCGTGTTGGAGTATCAGAAAAGCCGCTTTATCATCCGAGGCTACGGCGCCATCACGACGCCGGCAGGAATGGATTTTCCTCAGCGTCTTGCGATGATCTATGAGGACATGAACACCGTCTTGGAGCGGTACCATCCCGACGTGCTGTCGATTGAAAAGTTGTTTTTTACCAACAACAAGACCACCGGCATCGACGTGGCGCAGGCGCGCGGCGTGATTCTGCTTGCGGCAGCCCAGCGCAGGATGCAGGTGTGCGAATACACCCCGATGCAGGTCAAGCAGTCGGTGGTGGGCTATGGCAAGGCCGAGAAAAAGCAGGTGATGGAGATGACCCGCATCCTGCTGCATCTGCCCGAGATTCCAAAGCCGGACGACACCGCCGATGCACTGGCACTGGCCATCTGTCACGCCCACTGTGCCGGCAGTACGCTCAACAACCGCCTGCGCTTTGAACAGCAACTGAGGAGGACCGTCCATGATTTATAGTCTGAGAGGCAAACTCATCCACGTCACCGACAATGCGGCGGTGGTCGAATGCGGCGGCGTGGGCTATCTGTGCAGCACCACCCGCACCACCTTAAACGCCTTGCCGCCGGTGGGTGAGGAGACGATGCTGTACACCTATCTGAATGTGCGGGAGGGCGCCATCGACCTGTTCGGCTTTGCAAGCATCGCCGAGGTCAACTGCTTTAAACAGCTGACCTCGGTGTCGGGCGTGGGACCCAAGGTGGCACTTGCCATCCTGTCCGAATTAAAGCCCGACCAGCTGATGCTCAGTCTGGTGTCGCAGGATGTCAAGAGCCTGACCCGTGCAGCCGGCGTCGGTAAAAAACTTGCCGAGCGCATCCTGCTGGAGCTGCGCGACAAGGTCAAAAGCGAGGAGCTGGGCGACCAGCTCAGACAGGTCGGTCAGGTCAGCGAGCAGATTTCGGCGGGTACGGGCAACGTTGCCGAAGCGGTAGCGGCGCTGGAGGTGCTGGGATACAGCCAGAGCGAGGCTGCCCGTGCCATCGCCGGACAGCCGCCGGAGACAAGCGTGCAGGATCTGGTGAAGCTGGCGCTGAAAAAGCTCAGTGGCGGCAGGTAATCTGCGCGGAAAGGAGAGACACAAATGCTCGAACATGAGATGGACTTTGAAAACCGGATCGTCGCGCCGGAGTATACCTCGGTGGAGGATTCCGATGTGGAGACCTCTCTGCGCCCAAAGACGCTGAGCGAATATATCGGTCAGGAAAAGGCCAAGGAAAACCTGTCGATATTTATGCAGTCGGCAAAGATGCGCGGCGAAGCGCTCGACCATGTGCTGCTGTACGGTCCGCCAGGCCTTGGCAAGACCACGCTGGCAGGCATCGTCGCCAACGAGATGGGAGTCAATCTGCGCGTGACCTCCGGTCCTGCCATCGAGAAGCCAGGCGATCTGGCGGCGCTGCTGACCAACCTCAGCGAGGGTGACATCCTGTTTATCGACGAGATTCACCGTCTGTCCCGCTCGGTGGAGGAGATCCTCTATCCGGCGATGGAGGACTATGCGCTGGACATCATCATCGGCAAAGGTCCGTCGGCGCGCTCCATCCGCATCGACCTGCCGCACTTTACACTGATCGGTGCGACCACCCGTGCCGGTCAGATGACCTCGCCGCTGCGCGACCGCTTTGGCATGATTTTGCGCCTGGAGCTGTACAAGCCGGAGGAGCTGTGCCAGATCATCACCCGCAGCGCAAAGATTCTGGAGGTAAAATGCGAGGAGGAAGGCGCTTTGGAGCTTGCGCGCCGCAGCCGCGGCACGCCGCGTATTGCCAACCGTCTGCTCAAGCGGGTGCGCGACTATGCGCTGGTGCTGGGAGACGGCACCATCGACCGCGAAATCGCCGACCAGTCGCTTAATAAGATGGAGATTGACAAGCTGGGACTGGACTCCAACGACATCCGCATCCTCAAGACGATCATCCGCAACTACGGCGGCGGACCGGTCGGCGTCGAGACGCTGGCGGCAGCGGTCGGAGAGGAGACGGTCACCATCGAGGACGTCTGCGAGCCGTATCTGATGCAGATCGGCTTCTTGGTGCGCACGCCGCGCGGACGCTGCGTCACGCCGCTTGCCTATGACCATCTGGGACTTGCGCGCCCGATGGAGATGGAAAGCGGTCAGCTGCGGCTGGACGAATTTAAACTCTAGGCAATGATCAGTTTGGAACATAAAAATGGTGCTGCCCGACAAATTTGGAAGGATACGGGCATACCATTTACCATTCGATATTTTATCATCATACAAAGGAGCTGAGCTTTTTTATGGGAAGAATTTTTGGAACCGACGGCGCCCGCGGCGTTGCCAATACCGAAATCAGCTGTACGCTGGCCATGGACATCGGACGTGCAGCCGCCATGGTTGTTGCGCGTGACCGCCACAAACGCCGTCCGCTGTTTCTGCTGGGCCACGACACCCGTCTGTCGCACGATATGCTCGAAAGCGCCATCGCTGCCGGTCTGTGCTCGGTGGGTGCGGACGTTGTCACACTGGGCACCGTGCCGACACCGGCAGTTGCCTATCTGGTAAAAAATTCCGATGCCGATGCAGCCATCATGCTGTCGGCTTCCCACAATCCGTATGAGTTTAACGGCATCAAGGTGTTCGGCGCCGAGGGCTTCAAGCTCACCGACGAACAGGAATACGAGATCGAGGACATCGTGCTCGACCATGTGCTGCCGTACGATCTGAAGTGGAACGAGGAGATCGGCACCATCCGCGGCGGCGAAGGCATGGTGGAGGAGTACATCAACCACCTGATCTCTACCGTCGAAGGCGATCTGTCCGGCATGAAGGTCGCCGTTGACTGTGCAAACGGCAGCGCCAGCGCGACCGTCGCCGAACTCTTTGCCCGTCTGCATGCTGATGTGACCATCTTAAACGATGCGCCAAACGGCATCAATATTAACGACCACTGCGGTTCGACCCATATCGAAGTGCTCGGCAAATTTGTCCGCGAAAACGGCTACGACCTGGGCGTTGCCTTTGACGGCGACGCCGACCGCTGCCTTGCAGTGGATGAGCATGGTCAGCTTGTCGACGGCGACCGTCTGATCGCCATTTTTGCCACCCAGATGAAGCAGGAAGGCAGACTTGCCAACAACACCGCGGTCGTCACCGTCATGAGCAACCTCGGCTTCTTTAAATTTGCCGAGGAGGCTGGTATCCACGTCGAAAAGACCGCTGTCGGCGACCGCTATGTGCTGCAGAACATGCTCGAACACGGTCACTGCATCGGCGGCGAACAGTCGGGACACATCATCTTCCGCGAGTTCATGACCACCGGTGACGGACAGCTGACCGCAGTACAGCTGCTGGCTGCGCTGAAAAAGAGCGGCAGGAAGCTCTCCGAGCTTGCCAGCCTGATGAAGGTATACCCGCAGACCATCCTCAATGTCCGCGCGGACAAAGAGATGAAGAAGATGGTCAAGGTCGACGAGGGCGTTGCAAAACGCCAGCAGGAGCTGGAGGCACAGATGAACGGCAACGGCCGTATTCTGGTGCGTCCGTCCGGTACGGAGCCGGTCATCCGCATCATGGTGGAGGGACCGCAGGAGGATGTGATTGCTCGCATCGCCAAGGAGATGGAGCAGGTGATTGTGGAGAGGTTAGGATACAATGAGGATTGCAAAGGACTGGAAACAATTTGAGGTCATCGACACCTCGAACGGTGAAAAACTGGAGCGGTGGGGACAGGTCATTCTGACCCGTCCTGACCCGCAGGTGATCTGGAACACCCCAAAGGGAGAGGTCTGGAAAAAGACCAATGCCCGCTATCAGCGGTCGTCCAGCGGCGGCGGACAGTGGCAGGTCAAAAACATGCCGCAGGAAAGCTGGAGCATCGAATATAAAAATCTGCGCTTTAAGATCAGCCCGACCGGCTTTAAGCACACCGGACTGTTCCCTGAGCAGGCGGTCAACTGGGACTTCATGGCGGACAAGATCAAAAACGCCGGACGTCCGGTCAGCGTGCTCAACCTCTTTGCCTATACCGGCGGCGCGACACTGGCGTGTGCGGCGGCAGGCGCAAAGGTCTGCCATGTGGACGCCTCCAAAGGAATGGTCGCATGGGCAAGGGAAAACGCGCAGCTGTCCGGCTTGCAGGACAAACCGATCCGCTGGATCGTGGACGACTGCAAAAAGTTTGTGGAGCGGGAGATTCGCCGCGGCAACCGTTATGACGGCATCGTAATGGACCCGCCGTCCTATGGACGCGGTCCAGGCGGCGAGGTCTGGAAGCTGGAGGACTCGATCTATGATCTGGTCGAGCTGTGCGCGCAGGTATTGTCCGATGAGCCGCTGTTCTTCCTGCTCAACTCCTACACCACCGGACTGTCGCCGTCGGTCATGGAATACATTCTGGCGGTGACGGTCGGACGTCAGCACAAGGGCAAGGTTTCTTCCTCGGAGATCGGGCTGCCGGTCACCCAGAGCGGCTGTGTGCTGCCATGCGGAAGCACCGCAATTTGGGAAGCTGAGCTTCGTAGAAACTAAAGACGAGCCAAACTAAAGTTTTTTGTCAAACTTTTGTACACAAAAGTTTGCGGATTCCAAAGGCAGCGCCTTTGGTAGGGTTTGGGACAACGTCCCAACAGTATAACCCAATAAAATTAAAAACGATAGGGGCTGTGCAGCTGTTTCAGCGCTTTCGCACGTCAGTGCGCTGACCGCTGCGCGGGCAGTTTGTCTTTATCTTTGTACCAGTGCAGCGTCATATCTATCAATAAAAATAAACGGATAGAGGCACAATAGCTATTTCAGCGCTTCCGCACGTCAGTGCGGGTGATGACCTCTGTCATCACCTTTTCGACTTTGCAGAAGCTCTAAAGGAGAGCCAAACCAAAGTTTTTGTCAGCGGAGCTTTGCTCGGTTGCCGAAGGCAATTTTGCCCAATCCTTCATGGGCAAAAAGAGCAAACTCCTGATTGAAAACTTGTTTTCAATTTGTGATGCGGAAACCTTTGTATAAAACCAACAGGGAAGGAGAAATACCATGCAGCTCTTTCAAAAATACCAAAGCCTGCACCTCGATGCAGAACCGATCGGGCTTGCCCGCGGCGAAATTACCGAGCCGTATTTCTGCTATCCCGTCGGTGCAACAGCAATCGGCTTTGAAGGGTGCATCCTCTACTGCTTTGTTCCGCAGTACGGCGATATGGTGTTCGCTGCAAATCCCGAAAGCTGCGCCGAGAGCTATGTCTATCCGCTCGCCCGAACCTTCGAGGATTTTCTGCGGCTGGTCATCGCCTGCGGCAGTGCAAATCCCGTCGAGCAGATCGTCTGGATGAGCAGGGAACAGTTTGAACAGCACCGCCGTCAGGTGATGCAGGAGGCAGATGCAAAGCAGCGCGCGCTTATCGAAACGCTGTGCAGGGAGTTTGAACTGACACCGATGAACGATCCTTACGGCTATGTCCGTACCTTGCAGCAGAGCTTTGACGGCAGCCGCATCCAATTCAGCGATGAGTATTACGACACGCTGGGACTGGAGTGTCCTGCTGGCGAAAAGGAAACTGCGCAGACACCCGATGTTTCCTTTGAAACGGTATTTATTTTTGATAAAAGATAGCGCACATACAAAACAGGACCGGCAGATAACTTCTGCCGGTCCTGTTATTTTTGCTTTATTCGTCCTTTGGCGACAGCGTCCAGCCAAAGTCGTTGTGGTAGATCATCTGACGGGTCATGCCGCCGTCGATGCAGATGTTTTCGCCGGTGATAAATCCCGCCTTGTCCGAGCAAAGATACAGCACCATGTTGGCGATGTCCAGCGGATTGCCCACCCGTCCGGCAGGCTGTTGCACAGCGTCGGGACCGTTGTAAACGGTAAAGTCGGTGTCGATCCAGCCAGGAGAGATGGAGTTTACCCGCACCTTTCCAGCAAGGCTTACGGCAAGCGCATGGGTCAGCGCGGAGATGCCGCCCTTGGCAGCGGTGTAGCTTTCGGTCTGCGGCTGGCTCATCCGGTCGCGGGAGGAGGAGATGTTCACGATGGATGCGCCCTGTGCAAAATAGGGCAAGAACAGCTTGCTCAGATAGAAGGGTGCAGCGACGCCCACCTTGAGCGCATAGTTAAACTGCTCGTAGCTGCACTCGTCGATGCCCTTCATCAGCGGAAGCGCGTTGTTAATGAGATAATCCACCCGTCCATAGTCGGTGATTACCTTGCGCGCAAAGTCCTCCAGCACTCCCTGGTCGGCAAGATCGCCCACATAGTAGTCGTTGGGCAGCAGATCAATGACGCATACCTTTGCGCCTTGCTTGCGAAATTCCTCTGCAATCGTCCGGCCGATGCCTTTGGCGCCGCCGGTGACGACCGCTACCTTGTCCTGAAACATGTTGTTCACCTCTTAATCTGCGTCCTCATCCAGCGCCTCTACCAGAAAGCTCACCGGACGAAATCCATCGTTGCAGGAGAGCATGGCAGAGCGCGGATTCTTCATCCAGCCGTCGTAAAAGTTTTCACCGCCGTGACTGAGCGCCAGCACAAAAGGGGAGAGGGTGTCCCATGCGCTCTGACAAAAGCCCTCCGGCTTCTGCCAGCCGTTGGCGACAAAGGTCTGTCCCAGCTGCATGTCGCAGGCGTGCTCGATCGGGTTTTCATACAGGGCGCTCAGATCGTCATAGCGCGCCATGCGCATGACGGTGATTCTGCATTTTTTCATGGGAATCCTCCTTTGCAAAAAGGCGGTGGTTTACAGGTAGATATTCACTAAGATGACCGCTGCCAGACACGCCAGCATGACCACCAGCGCAATGGCGTCGCGCTTGGTGTATTCCAGCTGCTTTAAGCGGGTTCTGCCGACGCTGCCGCGGTAGCACCGGCACTCCATCGCCAGCGCCAGTTCGTCAGCGCGGCGGAAGGCGGACACAAACAGCGGGATGAGAATTGGAATCAATGCCTTTGCACGCTGGGTAAAGCTGCCGGTTTCCATGTCGGCGCCGCGAGCCTTCTGTGCGTTCATGATCTTGTCGGTCTCCTCGATGAGCGTCGGGATAAAGCGCAGCGCAATGGTCATCATCATTGCGATTTCATGCACCGGCACCTTGAGGCGTTTGAGCGGACCCATCAGCACCTCAATGGCGTCGGTCAGCTCGATCGGAGAGGTGGTATAGGTCAGAAGCGAGGTGCCTGCAATCAGACACATGATGCGCACCGCCATCAAAATTGCCATCCGAATACCTTCGGGATAGATGTGGATAAATCCAAACGAGACCAGCGGCTCGGAAGGTCCGGTCATGAAAAACAGGTTGAGCACGGCGGTGAAGATGATGATCGGCACCACCGGTTTGAGGCTCTTGATCACCATTCTTGCCGAAATCTTGGAGATCATGTACATCCCTGTCACCATCAGTACGCCCAGCAAAAGCGAGAGCGGATGGGACGAAACAAACAAAATGACGATGTACATCACCGAAGCGATGATCTTCATGCGAGGGTCCATCTTGTGGATGAAGGAATGTCCCGGGAAATACTGTCCGATGGTAATGTCTCTGAGCATCCTTACATTCCTCCCTTTTTCTGTTTTTGCTCCTGGGCGTCAAACAGGTCGAGAATCTGCCGTTTGGCCGCCTGGATGGTATAGGTGTGCGGATCGACCGGATAGCCCATCTCAGCAAGTCTTGCAAAGACGCGGGTTACCTGCGGGACGGCAAGTCCCATCTGTTCGATCTCCTGTGCATGTGCAAACACCTTTTCGGTGTCGTCGTACATGAACACCTTGGACTGGTTCATCACCAGCACCTTTTTGGCAAACTTTGCCACGTCCTCCATGCTGTGGGAGACGATGAGCACGGTGTTCTGCTGGTCCTGCTGGTACTCCTGAATCTGGCCGAGGATGCGGTCGCGGCCTTTCGGGTCCAGTCCTGCCGTCGGCTCGTCGAGGATGAGCACCTTCGGATTCATCGCCAGCACGCCGGCGATAGCGACGCGGCGCTTCTGACCGCCCGAAAGCTCGAACGGAGATTTGTGCATCATCTCCTCGGTGACGTTGACAAAGGCGGCTGCCTGACGCACGCGGCGGTCGATCTCCTCCTCGCTCAGTCCCATGTTGCGCGGACCAAAGGCGATGTCGCGGTAGACCGTCTCCTCAAAGAGCTGATACTCTGGGTACTGGAACACCAGTCCCACCTTGAAGCGGATGTCGCGCAGCTTGGATTTGTCCGCCCACATGTCCTCTCCGTCGATGTAGATCTTGCCGGAGGTAGGCTTGAGCAGACCGTTGAGATGCTGGATGAGGGTGGATTTGCCCGAACCGGTGTGGCCGATGACGCCGACCAGCTCGCCCTCCTCGATCGAAAGATTGACGTCCTGAATTGCCATCTTGACAAACGGCGTCCCTTCCGAATACACATGACTTAAATGTTCTGTCCGAATCACTGCCATTGATGTTTTTGCCTTCCGCCCAAAATAGCGGAAGGCTACGCTCCTTTCCTGCTGTTACTGCTGTGCGTTTTAGGGAAGAGATGCTCCCTTAAACGCTCTCCTGTGTGTTTTCGGAAGGAAGCGTTTGCTCCGAAGCGCTCTCCTCCGGTTTGACCGGCCGTATGCCTTTGCGGCGGAACAGGGTGGTGATCGCCTTGATACACTCGTCCTCGGTCAGCACATCCTTTGGCAGATTGTAGCCTTCCTTTAAAAATTCATAGATCAGCTCGGAGGTCTGCGGCACATCCAGTCCGACCGTCTTTAACTCCCGCACATGGGAGAACACCTTTTTCGGGGTGTCATCGAAGATGACCTTGCCCGAATCCATGACGACGATGCGGTCGCACTGGGCGGCCTCGTCCATATAGTGGGTGATGAGCACGATGGTGATGCCGTACTCGCGGTTTAGCTTTTTGATGGTGTCCATGACCTCGCGGCGGCCGCGCGGATCGAGCATCGCGGTCGGCTCGTCCAGCACGATGCAGCGCGGACGCATGGCGATGATGCCCGCGATGGCAACCCTCTGCTTCTGACCGCCCGACAGCCGGTGCGGCGCGTGCTTTTTATACTCATAGATGCCGACGTCCATCAGCGCGCGATCGACACGCTGGCGCATCTCGCGCGGCTCGACACCGATGTTTTCCAGTCCGAAGGCAACGTCCTCCTCGACAACGGTCGCAACGATCTGGTTGTCGGGATTCTGGAACACCATGCCCACTTCCTGACGAATATCATAAAGATGTCCCTCGTCGGCGGTATCCATGCCGTCGACATATACCTTGCCGCCCGACGGCAGCAAAATTGCATTGAGATGTTTTGCAAAGGTGCTTTTGCCCGAGCCGTTGTGGCCCAGCACCGCCATCAGTTCGCCCTCGTGAATGGTCAGGTCGAGGTCCTCAAACACATTGACCGGTGCCTGCCCTTCCTCCACATGATAGCTGAAGCTGATCCCCTCTGCCTTGATAAAATCGTTCATCAGCCTTTGTAACCACCTTTTCTCAGATTGGGATGCGGTCTGCGTCCGATGCACAGTCCCGCTCCCGCGTGTGTCAGTTTCGGCGGACTTGTCAGGACTGCTGTCAAGACCTTTGTCCAAAAGATAGAGCCTGCGCCGCCGAATTTGTTCAAATCTTCCATTAGTATAATCAATTTTGGAGCGAAAGAAAAGAGGAAAAGCAAAATTTTGTGGCTGTTCACAAATATTTAAGTTTCCAGGCCCTCTTTTTGACAGCGCAAAAGCCTCAAATCGCCATAAAAAGCGCAGAGCAGGGTCGAATGTGGACGAAGGATACTATGAACGAAACGGAAATTTCTGTTTTATTGGCGCGGGCAATAATGACAGAACGACAAAAGTCTGGTATAATAAATAGATGTGAACAAACAAGACCGACAAGGAGGCAGGATGGGGCAGATGCGAAATCTTTTACTGACCCTGCGCTATCAGGGAACCAACTACCACGGATTTCAGGTGCAGAAAAATGCCGTCGCCGTGGCACAGGTGCTACAGGATGCACTGGAAAAGGTGCTCGGATGCAGAGAGGACATCAAGGGATGCTCCCGCACCGATAGCGGCGTCCACGCCAATATGTTCTGTGTGAGCGTCAAAACCCACAGCGCCATCCCGTGTCAGAGCCTGGTGCGGGCGCTCAATGTAAAGCTTCCCTATGACATCGCTGTGACCGACTGCATCGAGGTGCCGCTGGATTTCCATGCGCGCTACGACTGCCGCGGCAAACGGTATGTCTATCAGATCAACAACAGCCCCATCAAGGACCCGTTTTCGTTCCGGCAGGTGTACGACTACCGCTATCCCATCGACGTTCAGCTGTGCAACCGCGCCTGCCAGGGCTTTATCGGCACCCACGACTTTTCGTCGTTCTGTGCAGCCAATTCCTCGGTGGAGGACCATGTGCGCACCATCACCGCCTGCGGCATGGTGCGCCAGGGAGACAGGGTCACCTTCTATGTGGAGGGCGACGGATTTTTATATAATATGGTAAGGATCATGGTGGGAACGGTGCTGGAGGTCGCTGCCGGACAGCGTTCGCCGGACAGCATCCCACAGATTTTGCAGGCGAAGGACCGCGCCGCAGCGGGAGCGACCGCACCGGCGTGGGGATTGTATCTGGACAAGGTATTCTATGATGAAACACGACTTGCACCGACAGTGGAAGGATGAACGGATTTATGGCAAAGGTAACAGAGTTTAAGACGCTCAAAAAAAGACAGGCGCGCCGCAGAGGACTGGGTCTGCTTGCGCTGACTGCGCTGGTGCTGGTGGGAGCCTACCTGCTTTCGGCGCTGGTCAATACCCCAAACTTTGCCGGTTTGAGCTCGGTGCTGGACATGATTCAAGGCGGACCAGGCTATCCGATCGACGCACCAGGCGGCAAGGTCAAGGGCATGTACCAGAACGGCAGCAGTCTAGTCGTTGTCAATGAAACAACCATCTATTTTTATAACACCAGCGGCAGCGAGGTATACAGCGCCCAGCACCGCATGGGCAATCCGCAGGTTGCCACCAACGGCACCATGCTCTTAAACTTCGACCGCGGCTCCAAGACCTACACCGCTTACAGCCGCAACAACCAGTTTTATACCGGCACCACCGAAACAGCCATCCGCTGCGGCGATATTTCCGCCAACGGCTGTATCGCCATCGCCACCCAGAGTGAAAATGCGCACTCACAGGTGCAGGTGATGGACAACAAGCAGCGGCTGCAGTACACCTGGAGCTCGGACGACGTCGTCACCGCTATGGCGATCTCGGACAACGGCAGCATGGTCGCCATCGGCAGCTCCTACGTCGAGGAAGGCGAGCTGAAAAACAGCCTGACCGTGCTGCGCGGCGGAGAGGAACTGTACAAATATACGCTGGCAAACCAGCTGATTCTGGGACTGGAATTCGATGGCAACAACGTCCGCTGTGTCACCGACCGCAGTGCGCTGCTGCTGGACACCAATGGTAAGGCCATCGGGCAGTTTGACTACAAGGGCCAGCCGCTGTCCGGCTTTGCCATGTATGACAACGGTCTGGCGCTGGTGTTCGGCGACTACGAGCAGGACCGCAGCTATACGCTGGCTTCGGTCGCGGACGACTTTTTCACCCTCAGAGGTACGGCGACGCTGACCGACAGCCTGCAGAAGATCGAAGCCTACGAAAACACCATTCTGGTGTTGGGCAGCTCGTCGCTGCGCGAATACAGCGCCTACGACTGTTCGCTGGTGGGCGAGGAATCCGAAGGCTCCTACTATAACTTTGAGCCGATGGGCAACTCGATCTATGCCATCACCGGCACCGAGATTGTCCGTCTGACGCTGGCAGAGCCGTCCCGCTTCTCGCTGTTCACCAATCACACGCCGCAGGAGCTGCCCGACGGCGAGACCGAGCAGACGCAGGAGGAGCTGGATCTGCTGGAAAATATCCTCAGCGGCTTTAATAAGGACAAGCAGAACCAGACGGTCGAGCCGACCATCGGACAATCGACCGAGAGCGACTCCAAATATGAGGAGGGCTTCATCGAATCCGAACAGCCGCAGACCACGACCGAACCGGAGATCGAAACCACACCGGAAACACCGGCGGTGGGCGAGGACTTTGATCCTGACAATCCTGACGGTCTGACCAACACGGCGCCGTCCCACATGCCGGTGCAGAATGAGGACGCCGAGCCGGAATTTTCAAACGAGGACGACCTCAATCAATCCCAGCAGCAGGAACAGGAACAGGAGCAGCAGGAACAGACCCAATCGCAGGAGGAGCAGGAAGAGCAGCAGGAGGAAGGCCAGCTGTTTTCTTCCCGCCGACCGGCATCCTGATGCGGGCAGACAACAATGAAAACCAAACCATAAAGGGAGGACGACAGATATGGACAAGCTGGTTGTATTACTGTACGACCTGGCAGCAGTGCTGATTATCCTGATGACGGTGGCATACAGCTCCCAACGGGGCTTTGCGACCGGCGTTGTGCGGATGATCGGCCAGCTGGCTGCCTTTTTCGGCGCCGCATTTCTGGCAAAGGTGGGCGCCCAGTTTCTTTATGATGGATTTATCCGCTCGGAGGTAAACGCTTTTCTCAACCGCAACCTCACCGGCGGACAGGCAGGGGAAATCCTTTCGCAGCTGCAGGCAGCGGTCGATCAGCTGCCGCACATCTCCGGCAACATTCTGGGAATGAGCCTTGACCTGGATGCCATCTCCGCGGCGCTTTCGAGTGCAAGCGGAAATGCGGCGGCGGTGCTCGAGCAGAACGTCGTCGGTCCGGCAGTACAGGGCTTTGTGGCGGCGGCGCTGTTTGCGCTCATCTTCGCCATCCTCGGCCTGCTGGTGCGGGTGCTGACCTCGGCGGTCCGTTTTGTGTTCCGCTCGCCTATCCTCGCTCCCATCGACCGCTTTCTTGGCGGTGTGGTCGGACTTTTGCAGGCGTCGATCAATCTCTATCTCATCTGCATTGTGCTCAAACTCGTGTTCTATCTGCTGGGCGGCATGAAATACTGCAACCAGTCGATCATTGCTGACACCCTGATTCTGAGCAAATTCTATTTCTTCGATCCGCTGTCGCTGTTTGTGTAGCAGAATAGAAAGACGCGCTTCATGATTTATTCATAAAGCGACGTTATAATGATAGGAAAGAGTGAAAGCGTTTCCATCGAAAAGAAAGGATGTTTTTCAATAGATGAATCCAAATATGTTGTGTTCAAAATGTAAAAAGAGGATGGCGGTGGTGTTTATCACCCGCATGGACGGAGATAAACCGGTCAATGAGGGACTGTGCATCAAGTGCGCCAAGGAGATGAACATCAAGCCGGTGACCGACCTGCTGGACAAAATGGGCATCACCGACGAACAGCTGGACGCCATGGACGACCAGATGATGGGTCTGATGGACAGCTTTGGGGACAGCTTTGACATGGGCGGCGCCCAGTCGATGCCGTTCATGCAGATGTTCAACATGCAGCCGCCGGAGATGGACGAGGACGGCGACTATGACGCAGACGCAGACAATGAGCTTGCGCTGTACGACGAAGGCGACGCAGACCAGGGAGAGCTTGCCGAGCTGCCCGAACAGAGCACCGGCGAGAAAAAGACCTCCGCTCATGAGCGCCGTCAGCAGGAAAAGGAGCGCAAAAAGTATAAATTCCTGACCGCCCACTGTGAAAACCTGACCCAGAAGGCCCGCGACGGCCGCATCGACCGCATCGTCGGCAGAGATAAGGAGATCGAAAGGGTCATTCAGATTCTCAACCGCCGCACCAAAAATAACCCATGTCTGGTGGGTGAACCAGGCGTCGGCAAGACCGCCATCGCCGAAGGCATCGCTCAGAAGCTGGCGGAAGGCTCGGTTCCGGCAAAACTGCAGGGCAAAGAGCTGTACCTGCTGGACATGACCTCGCTGGTAGCGGGCACCCAGTTCCGCGGTCAGTTTGAGAGCCGTGTCAAGGGACTGATTGACGACGTGCGCAAGGCCGGCAACGTCATCCTGTTCATCGACGAGGTGCACAGCCTGGTCGGTGCGGGCGACTCGGAAGGCTCGATGAACGCCGCCAATATCCTCAAACCGGCGCTGTCCCGCGGCGAGATTCAGGTCATCGGCGCGACCACCTTCGACGAGTACCGCAAGCACATCGAGAAGGACGCCGCACTCGAGCGCCGCTTCCAGCCGGTCAAGGTCGATCAGCCGACCATCGAACAGACCGTCGAAGTGCTCAAGGGCATCAAGGGCTACTATGAGCAGTATCACCGCGTCACCGTCACCGACGACATCGCGCGTCGGGCGGTGCTCTACTCCGAGCGGTATATCAACGACCGCTTCCTGCCGGATAAGGCCATTGACCTGCTCGACGAGGCCTGCTCCTGTGCAAACCTGCGCAACAAGGTGCTGGCGCAGTACGACGAATATAACCGCCAGATCAAGGTTTATCAAGACGTGATCGAACGGGACGAGTCGGGCGAAAATGCGGACGTTGACTACGAAAAGCTGGCAGAGAACAAAGCAAAGGTTTTGCAGCTGCAGGGTCAGGCCGACCAGATCAAAGACGAGGCACTCGGTCAGAAGGTGACCGACGAGGACCTTGCCAAGGTGGTCGAGCTGTGGACCGGCATCCCAGCCAGCAAGATTCAGGCAAGCGAGATGCAGCGGGTGGTCGGACTGGAGGATGCGCTCAAAAAGCGGATCATCGGTCAGGACGAGGCGGTCGAGCTGGTAGCGGCAGCGGTGCGCCGTTCCCGCGTGCAGATCAGCAAGAAGCGCCGTCCGGCATCGTTTATCTTTGTCGGACCGACCGGCGTCGGCAAGACCGAGCTGGTCAAGGTGCTGTCCGAGGAGCTGTTTGATCAGCAGAATCCGCTGATTCGACTGGATATGTCCGAATTTATGGAGAAGCACAGCGTCGCCCGCATCATCGGAGCGCCTCCAGGCTATGTCGGCTACGACGAGGCCGGTCAGCTGACCGAGAAGGTTCGCCGCCGTCCATATTCGGTGGTGCTGTTCGACGAGATCGAAAAGGCACATCCCGACGTCATGAACATCCTGCTGCAGATTCTCGACGAGGGCAAGATCACCGATGCTCAGGGCAGAATCGTGTCCTTCGAGAGCACCGTCATCATCATGACCTCCAACTGCGGCACCGAACAGCGCGCCGGAGCGCTGGGCTTCAACAAGACCACCGGCGAGATGGCGCGCGACCGCGTGATGCAGTCGCTGTCCGAATTTCTGCGTCCGGAATTCTTAGGCAGAGTGGACGAGGTCGTGCTCTTTAAGCAGCTGAGCGAGGAGGACTTTGTCAAGATCGCCGCGCTCATCCTCGACGAGCTGCGTGAGCCGCTGTCCGAAAAGGGCATCACCTGCCGCTGGACCGACGAGGCTCTGCAGTGGCTGGCACATCACGCCCATGGCAAACAGGGCGGCGCCCGCGACCTGCGCAGACTCATCCGCAAGGAGGTCGAGGACAAGATCTGTTCGCTGCTGGTGGAGCGCTACGATCTGCCGCCGGCAGGCATCCAGATCGGCGTCGAAAACGACCAGATCGCGCTGGCTGTTTTGGACTAAAACAAATTTTAATCAAAAGCCAAAGGCATGTGTGCCTTTGGCTTTTTTTGCTGGAATGTTTGCAGAGGAAGAAAGCTGTGGGACTGTCAGCAACGATGGTTTTGGATTGTGCAAACCTTTGTTTTGTGCTATCATAAAGCTGCAATCCATCGACTAAGGAGGAATCTGCCATGATCGAATCGTGTGCAACCTTTTTTCCGGTGAGCGACCTTGCGCGCACCGTCCGTTTTTATACCGAGGTGGTCGGCCTGCGCATCCATCAGGATCAGGGCGGCTGTGTCATCTTCGACTGCAACCAGGGCTACTGGGGCTTCTGTCAGTATGACGACGGCCGTCCGCTTGCGTCCGGTGTGTGCATGTCGCTCAACTGCTCCACCACCGACGAGGTGGACGAGCAGTACCGCCGCCTGACCGCCGCCGGTGTACAGACGCTGGGCGCGCCGGCGATGCATCCCAAGTTTCCGGTCTACTCCTTCTTCTTTCGGGACCCGGACGGCTATCTGCTCGAGTTCCAGAAGATCGGTCAGCGATGAGCCGCAGCATCGCTTTGCCCGCGCCAGTCTGCCGGCTGATCGACCGGCTGGAGGCCGAGGGCTTTGACTGCTGGATCGTCGGCGGCTGCGTGCGCGACAGTTTGCTTCACAAGACGCCGTCCGACTGGGACATGACCACCGCCGCCACTCCTGAACAGATGTGCGCGATCTTTTCGGACAAGCGGCTGATGACCAATGGAGAAAAGCACGGCACCATCGGCGTCATCGAGGACGGGCAGGTGTATGAGATCACCACCTATCGGGTGGAAACCGGATGCAGCGACCATCGCCATCCCGATAGCGTCCATTTTACTTCCCGCATCGAGGAGGACCTCTCCCGCCGCGACTTTACCATCAACGCGATGGCGTACCATCCGCAGCGCGGACTGCTCGACTGCTTTGGCGGAGAGGACGACCTGCGGCAGAGGGTGGTCCGCTGTGTGGGAGAGGCGCAGCTGCGCTTTGAGGAGGATGCACTGCGCATCCTGCGGGCGCTGCGCTTTGCCGCTGCACTGGGCTTTCTCATCGAGCCGCAGACGCTGTGCGCCATGCGCCAGAAGGCGGCGCTGCTGCAGGAGATTTCCGCCGAGCGCATCCAGTCCGAGCTTTGCCGCACGCTGTGTGCGCCGTCGGCTGGTAAGGTGCTGCAGCTGGCGCCGGAGGTGTGGTCGCTGCTTTTAGACGGACTGTACGACTGGCAAACCCATGCGCCGTCGCTTTCCTGCCTGCCGCCTGACGCGGTGCTTCGGCTGTGCTGGCTGTACAGCTGTGAGGGAAGGTCCGCCGCGCCGCTGTGCAGAAAGCTGCGCTTTTCTGCCGCGCAGATTCGCCGCGCCGAGGCGGTCTTCGGCTGCTGGCGGCAGCTGTTGGACAGCAGGGAACATCTGGTCTTTTCGCTTCGAAAGGCGATGTGCCGCTGGGGAGAGGAGGAGACCGAGTACACCCTCACGCTGCTTTTGCAGGCACAGCCGCAGATTCCATGGCAGCAGGAGCTGATGCTTGCCCGACAGGGCGTGTGGAAGCTCTCCCAGCTTGCCGTGGACGGACAGCTGCTGATGCAGGCGGGCTGTCCGAAAGGCCCGATGGTGGGTCAGGTGCTGGGCAGACTGCTGGAACTGTGCATCGAGGAGCGGCTGGACAACCGCCGCGACCTGCTTTTGCAGCGGGCGTCCGAGCTGTGGCGATAGCGCCTTGCATTTTGAAGGGATTCGTGGTATAACCTATCTCAAAGACATCGTATCGGAGGAAACACTATGCTCGACAAACAAGGCGTGTATGCACTGCTGAACGAAAAAAACATCTCCTATGAGGCGGTGGAGCATCCTGCCGTCTACACCATCGAGGAGATGCTGCAGCAGAACCTGCCGCACACTGAAGCCATCGCCAAAAATCTTTTTGTCCGTGACGACAAAAAACGAAACTACTATCTGCTGGTCGTGCCGGAGGATAAGGCCATCCAGCTCAAGACCTTTGCACAAAAGGCGGGTACCCGCCGCCTGAGCTTTGCTTCGGAGGAGGACCTGGGCGAGATTCTCCACGTCATCCGCGGCGCCGTCACACCGTTTGCCGCACTCAACGACGAGGAGAAGAAGGTCAGCGTCTATATCGACGAGGGATTTCGCGGAAAGCTCATGGGCGTCCATCCAAACGACAACACCGCGACCGTCTATCTCGCTGCCGACCAGATGTTCTCGCTGATTCAGCAGCACGGCAATCCCGTCTGCTATTTTGACATCTAAATGACTGCATAAAAAAAGACCGGCGCTGACCGGTCTTTTTTGCGCTCTATTTTAATGGGATAAACAGCTCGGCATAGTAGTGGTCGAGGTTTGTGTAGGAGATCATCGGAATCTCAATCATCAAAAGCCGGTCGCTCAGTGAGAGACCTCGCCTGCGCGCACAGTCGAGCATCGCCAAGACGTCCTGCTCCTGCAATTCCGCCTTTGGCAGCCGCACCACGCTGTGCAGCGCCCGCACACCATCCAGCTGTTTTTCCCGCTGCTGAGTACCCAGCTCGGCGGTGATGCGGCAGTCCATCAGCAGCATGGTGCGCTGCTGGATAAGCTCGACGCTGTCCTTGTCCGAACCGAGCAAAAACTCCCGCGCCAGCTGACAGAAGATGAAGTGGTCGTGGTCCATGTCGCTGACCTGCCGCAGATAGCCTTCCAGACTGTCCTGCCGCTGTTCGAACAGGATGTCGCAGGCGGGAAAGTCCACCACGTCCATCTCCTGACCCTGTTCGCAGATGCGGCGGGCGATCGCTTCGACGTGCTCGATGCGTCCCAGCATCTGCTGTTCATAGCGGATGCGCCGCTGTGTTTCCAGCCGCTTTTGCTCCAGCAGCCCGAGCAGCTGGTTTTCGTCGCTGTCCTGATAGATGCTGCTGATCTGGCTGATGCTCATGCCAAGACTCCGGTAGTAGCTGACGTCCAACAGCTCCATCACCTGATGGAGGGTATAGATGCGGTAGCGGTTGTCGGGGTTAATCTGCGGATGCACCAAGCCCTTTTTCTCATAAAAGCGCACGGCGTCGATGCCAAGTCCCAGCATCTGCGCCACCTGCGAGATGGTAAACTGCTGTTTCAATCCGGTTCTCCTTTCTATGCAAAGATCAGCCACAGCACAAGATACAGCACCGGCTGATGGAACAGATAGATCCACAGGCTGTTCTTGCCCAAAAAGGCAAGCGGACGGCAGTGGCTGCGGTAAAAGCACGACGGCAGTTTCAGACGCGAGGAAAATAACCCTGCCCAGAACAAAAACAGATAGGGCAGCAGCGGGAAAAAGTCCGCCGAGGCAAAGTCCTGGTTGTAAAAGCCAAGGAAGCACAGCCAGTTGGTGCGGTAGAGAAGGCGCGGCAGCTGTACCGACAGTGTCGGACTAACGCCGATCCAGCCCGACTGCACATGGTAGGTAAGCCAGAACAGCACCAGTCCCGCTGCCACACCGAGAGAAGGCTTAATACGTGCAAAGGCGCGGCGGCAGGGAATGCTCACCAGCACTGCCACACCCAGAAAGTGCAGCAGACCAAACACGATGAGCTGGTCGGGCATGACAACGGCGGTCACCACCGTAAAGAGCATGCCCAGTATAAACAGCCGCAGTCCGCGCCGCAGATTGTTTTTGGAATAGGAGCAGCAGGCTCCTGCCACAAAGATAAAGACGCCGCAGATGCACAGCTGCCAAAAGTCGGCTGCCGGCGAGAAAAACCACTGCATCCCGCCCACACCAAACAGCACCGCCAGATCGTAGCACAGATGGTAGAGGAGCATGCTGAGAATGCTCACGCCGCGCAGCTCGTCAAAGAGAATCACTCTGGATTTGTTTTCCAATCTTTCCTTCCTCCTGCAAAACAGTATGTCAGCGTTATCATAGCATATTTTGCCGGTTTTCACAATCTGGCTTTGGATTGGGCAGGGCACAAAAATGGCTTACTTTGGGAAAATCTTCAAAAAGCTGCACCTTGGTTTCTTAAATTTTTTTGGACGAATTTTGAAGAATATCCGAAAATAGAGGGAATCACTTCGGATACCTTGACAGGTGTAGACTGTTATGCTATCCTGTTTTTGTATTCGATGGCAAAAGGAGGAAATGACCGCGTGGGAGCGATTATCAAAATCGAAAATCTGTATAAGGTCTACCCGATTGGTAAGGAAAAGGTCGTCGCTCTGGGCGGCCTCAATCTGGAGATCGAAAAGGGCCAGATCTGCTGCATCCTGGGCACCTCCGGTTCGGGAAAATCCACCCTCTTAAACCAGCTGGCAGGATTGGAAAAACCGACCAAGGGCAGGGTGCTGATCGGCGGCGTCAACATCTCGGCACTGAACGAAGGACAGCTTGCCAGGTTTCGCCAGCAGAACATTGGCTTTATCTTTCAGTCCTATAACCTCCTGCAGTCATACAGCGCGCTGGAAAACGTCGCCATGCCGCTGATGTTCCGCGGCATCGGCAAAGGACTGCGCAACCGCCGCGCCAAGGTGATCCTCAAACAGGTGGGACTGGGCAAGCGCATGTACCACAAGCCCGCCCAGATGTCCGGCGGTCAGCAGCAGCGTGTCGGCATCGCCCGCGCCTTTGTGGCAAAGCCGAAGATCGTCTTTGCCGACGAGCCGACCGGCAACCTGGACACCAAGACCACCCGTGAGGTCATGGAGCTGATGGTGGCGCTGTGCCGCAAGCATCAGCAGACGCTGGTGCTGGTCACCCACGACCGCGAGCTTGCGCTCTATGCCGACCGCATCATCACGCTGATCGACGGCAAGGTGGTGGACGACCGTCCCAACCAGTCGATCGCGCTCAGTGCCCAGCAGGGAGCGCAAAACGGCGAAAATCTCAGTGAGGTGGTCGATACCCTGCTGCCCGACGAGCTTCAGCAAAATGAGGACGCAGCAGAGGACGAAAAGCAGAGCGGCGAAAATCTCAATGAGGTGGTCGATACCTTGCTGCCGGACGAGCTTCAGCAAAATGAGGACGCAGGAGAGGACGAAAACCCAGCAGAGCCATCGGCGCAGACCCAGCAGGATGAAAAAGAGGAAACAGCGCAGCCAGTCGGGCAGGAGGAGACGCCTGACAGCCTGCATCCACAGCCAAAGCCGCAGTCAAATTTGGAAAAGGAAGATGAGGAGAAACAATGAAACAGAAAAAGTTTGTTCGCGCAGTCTGCCTGCTGATGGCAGTGCTGATGATTCTGGGCGTGATGAGCAGCCTGCTGACCACCATGGCAAGCGCTGCCACGACCAAAACCACAGTCAAAAAGACGGTACATACTGCAAGGCAGCCCGACCTGACCTTCTATGACCTGAAGGGCGAGCTGATCGGAACCTTTTCCAACACGGCAAGTTCCAACCTGATCGGCTTTACCTCGTCGAGGGTCATCTACACCGACAGTGAAGGCAACGACGTCGAAACCAACTACGGTCGCGTGGATGTCACCCTGCATCTGTGCGACGGCACCGGCAAATATTCGACCATGACCTCCACCCGCGAAAATTCCTACTATTTAAAATATAACATGGGTTCCTCCACCGGTGAGGCGTTTTCCAACCGCATCACCTGCTCGAAGGGAACAAACGACACCATCAATCTGGACATCCAGCTGCCAAGCGTGGTGTTCCGCGATTCCAATGAGATGAAGATGAACCTGCTGTTCCAGGTGCCATACACCAAGACGGTCAGCGGCAAAAAACAGAACTACGTCAAAAACCAGACCGCAGCGCTGAGCTTTACCTTCTCCAAGGCAAAGCTGGACACCGAACTGAGCAAATCCAGCAGCAGCACCATCGACCAAAACGGCAACGTCACCACCGATAAGGACAAGGACGAAAACAACAAGCTGACCCTCAAGCGCTATAACGCCGAGGGAACGCTCCTCAATCAGCCGGCGCCGGCAAGCAACGACAATACCAACAACAATACCGGCGACAACACCAACAACGGAAACAATACCGGCGATAATACCAACAACGGCAATACCGGTGACAACTCCACCGGAGGCAATGGAAGCTACGGCGACTCCAATACTCCTGGCGGCGGTGGCGGAGGAACAACCACTCCTCCAAACAACAACGGCGACAATAACAACAATGGCGACGACAACAACACTCCGACTACACCGGACTTTGAAACACCATACCTGCTGCTGCAGGAATATTCGACCGGCGGACAGGACCAGATCGCCGCAGGCAGCGAGTTTGCACTGAGCTTTACCGTGATGAACACCAGCCAGCAGGTGGACATGGAAAACATCATCCTCAAGGTGGCTCCTGGAGAAGGACTGCAGATTGTGGACAGCACCAACGTCTTTTATCTGCCGATCATCAACAAGTCCAGCACCTACGAGACCTCGGTCAACATCGCAGTGCTGCCAAATGCCGAAGCAACCTCTCATCCGGTGGACATCAGCTTCACCTATGAATATGTCATCAATGGCGCTCGTCAGAAGGGCGAGATGACCCAGCAGATTTCGGTGCAGACGCTCCAGCCGGACCGCTTCAGCGCCGACCCGATCGCAGACCTGCTGGAGAGCAGCGTCGGCGAGGAAATCTATATCACCGGCAAATATGTCAACAAGAGCCGCGGCGACATCTACAATCTATCGGCAACACTGGTCGGCGACTTTAACGGCGCAGGCAAGATCGAACACATCGGCAACGTAGCGGCCGGTGCATCGGGCGACGTGGAGTTTTCCTTCACACCGGACACTGCCGGTCCGCTCAACGGCCAGATTGCGTACAGCTATGAGGATGCTGCCGGCAATATCAACACGGTCAACATCCCGTTTTCCACCACCATCCTGGAAGCACCCGACGACGATATGATGACCGGCATGGATATGAGCATGGACATGGGTATGATGGATGAACCTCCGGCGGAGGAGACCGGACTGCTCGACAAGCTCAAGGATCCTACCAGCTGGCAGATGTGGGCAGCGATCGGCGGCATCGTTGTAGTGGTGCTGCTTGTTGTGAGAACCACCCTCAAGCGCCGGAAAGCTGCGGCAGAATTCGAGGACGACGATGAGAATATCTGATTTAATTTCCATGACGCTGCGAAATCTTTTGCGGCGCAAGGCAAGGACGCTGCTGACCATGACCGGCGTTGTGGTGGGCACCTGTGCCATCGTGGTGATGATCTCGCTAGGTCTTGCCATGACCGAGGCGATGGAACAGTCGCTGGCACAGATGGGCGACCTGACCCAGATCACCATTCAAAACTACGGCAGTTCCTCCGAAAAACCAAAGCTCAACGATGACGCGCTCACCCAGATTTCCAAAATCGAGGGCGTGGTCGCGGTCACACCGTTTACCAATGCGCCTGATATGAGCATCAATCTGTATGCAGGCAGAAACGACAAGTACCGCCTGAATATGTATAACCTGATGGGAGTCTATTCCGAGGCGCTGCCATACTTTGGTTATCAGGTCACCGAGGGCGAGATGATCTCCCAGAGTGCCACACCAAAAAAGACGGTCAACCTCATGTTCGGCAGCGAAACTGCCTATGACTTTGAGGACACCAAGCGCAGCTGGCGCAACAACCGCGTCAATGCCATTCCCGATGAAAATGGCAATCTGCCCGACCCGTTTGTCGATCCGATGAACGACAAAATCACCATGAAGCTGGAGTCGCGGGAGTACGACGACAAGGGCGAACCAAAGTATCCGGCGGTCACCCGCGATGTGCATGTCACCGGTGTATTGAAGGCAGATACCAGCGTCGGCTGGGAGACCCAGTACAACTGCTTTATCGACATCCGCGAATTAAAGGAGCTGTACAAGGAGTACAAGCGGGTCAACAAGATTCGCGACGACCCCAAGAACCAGTACAGCAGCTCGAACAGCCTGGAAAACTATAATCAGGTCAAGGTCAAGGTCTCGGATATCGACCTGGTGTCCACGGTGGATAAAGCCATCAAGGACATGGGCTTCGAGACCTACTCGCTCGACTCGATTCGAGAGCCGATGCAGAAGCAGATGCAGCAGCAACAGCTGTTTCTGGGCAGCCTTGCAGCCATCTCGCTGCTGGTAGCCGCCATCGGCATCACCAATACCATGATTATGTCCATCTATGAGCGCACCCGCGAGATCGGTGTCATGAAGGTGCTCGGCTGCAAGATCGGCAACATCCGCGTCGTCTTTCTAATGGAGGCAGGATTGATCGGCTTCTGCGGCGGCGTGATGGGCGTGGCGGTCAGCTTTGGCATCTCCAAGCTGCTTAACTACCTGGCGGTCAGTGGAAGTCTGGGCGAGGGCGGCGGATTTTTGGGCAGCCTGATGGGCGGCATGGGCATGATGTCCGGCGGCTCTCAGCTGTCGATCATCCCACCGTGGCTGATTGTGGCATCCATCGTCTTTGCAACCGTCATCGGTTTGGTATCGGGCTTCTATCCGGCAAACCGCGCGGTCAAGATCTCCGCACTGGAGGCAATCAAGCACGAATAAACCAAAATCAAAGAGGACTCCCTGTTTTGCAGGGAGTCCTCTTTTTGATGGATGCTATATAAGGAAGAATAAAACAATATTAGTGGCGCTCGTTGATGGCAAAGCTGCCAACAGCGGAGGATTCGGCGCGGTTCTGCCGGTGCTCCACACGGATAAACAGAGCGATGCACAGGGCAGCCAGTCCCAGCTGTGCCGCAGGATAAGCCATCCAGACGCCGTTGAGCTTAAAGGCAAGCGGCAGAATCGCCAGCGTCACAGGGAAGAACAGACATGGTTCGATGTAGACCAGCAGCGTGGAAACGCGGGTGTTCTCCACAGCGTAGAAGTAGGCGCTGATGCAGCGGCTGAGTCCGACCATCAGGAAGGAACAGGCGGTGATGACCAGTGCCGGCTGTGCCTCGCGGGCAAGTGCGCCTTCCAGACCAAACAAGGTGGCAATCTGTGCGCGCAGCATCACGACGCCGATGGCGGTCAGCAGCGAGATGAGAATCGAGCTGCGCACGCCTTTATAGAACAGGTAGTGGATCTCCTGACGCTGACCGGCGCCGTAGTAGAAGCTCAGCAGCGGCTGGATGCCGTCGCCGACACCCTGCAGCAGCAGCTGCACCGATGCCAGCACATAGGACAGCAGCGAGAACACCGCCAGCGCATCGTCGCCGCCGTAGCGGATGCACTGCCAGTTGGTCAGCACAATGATAATGGAAGGAATGAGCGTCTGACCAAAGGGCGAGACGGCGATGCGCACCATGCTCTTGAGGTGACGAGGACTGATGCGCAGTCCTTCCAGCGAAAAGACCTCGCGGTTATTGAAAAACAGATAGCTCAGTGCCAAGGTAGCGACCACGCCCTGTGCGATGACAGTGGCGATGGCAGCGCCGCGCAGTCCCATTCCCAGCCGGAAGATCAGCACATAGTCCAGCACGATGTTGGAGATCAGTCCCGAGCTCATGAACAAAGTGGCTGCGACGGTGCGGCCCTGGTTGCGGATCAGCGGCACCACGCCGTTACCAAGCACCGGCAGGATGGTGCACAGGATGATGACCGAGATGTACTGGTCAGCAAATTCGGCGATGGCGCCCTGTGCGCCCAGCAGCTGGATGCACAGATCTTTGGTGAGCCAGAAGAATCCGGTCAGCAGCACCGCCGCAATCACCAGCACCGACAGAGTGGTGCCCATGGCGCGTCTGGCCTGCTCATCGTCCTCCTGTCCCATGTACTTGCTCATCAGCACGGCGCCGCCGACGCCCAGTCCAAAGGCAGTGGCGTTCATGCACGCCTGCACAGGATAGACCAGATTGATCGCTGCCAGCGCCTGACTGCCCACAGCATTGCCGACAAAGACACCGTCGACCATCGAATAAAAACCGCTCAGCAGCATCGAGATCATCGACGGCAGCACATAGCGGTAAAATTTTCTGCTCAGTTGATGTTTCATAGGTTTACTCCTCTTCTTTTATCACTCATTTTTTGGTTGCGAGCCACATTATAAACCATGGTGTAACACCAGAGTCAAGGGTGCAGATGCATTTCGTCGTCCTGAATAAAGGCGCTGACACTTTTGGAATGAAAACGGGAGCATTTGCAAGAAAACGGGCGAAAGCGTGACTGCGGCGGCGGCGAATTTGCGTTTTGAGCTGGGTAAGGTATGAAATGGTTGTAAATATTTACAAAAAAACTTGTGAAAGCAAAAAAATTCTGATAAAATAAAAGACAGGTCAATCTGCAAGCCGATATGCGGGCGGATTGGCAAGAAAACAATATTTTTTAGGAAAGTGGAGCTGATGAATTTTGGACAGTAGCGGTTGGTTATCTTATGTGTTGGTGGTTATCTGTATTGCACTTTCGGCGTTTTTCTCGGGGTCGGAAACAGCACTGACCAGTGTTAACAAGACCCGTTTAAAGAGCATGGCGGAAAACGGCGACAAAAAAGCTGCAAAAACGCTCAAGCTGGCGGAGGATTATGAGAGCATGATCTCGACGGTGCTGATCGGAAATAACATCGTCAACATCGCCTCGAGCTCGATTGCAACCTTGATCTTTGTCGCATTCCTTGGTTCGGAGACAGGTGCGCTGGTATCGACCATCGTCATGACCATCGTGGTGCTCATCTGCGGCGAGGTTCTGCCGAAAAACTATGCAAAGCTCAACGCCGATTCGCTGGCAATGACCGTTTCGGGACCGATCAGTGTGCTGATCTTCATCTTTAAGCCGCTGGCAGTCCTGCTCAATGCGTTGTCCAGACTGATGGCGAAGGTAACCGGTTCTGACAAACAGGATAAACCCTCTGTTACGGAGGAAGAGCTGAAATATATTGTGGAGTCCATCGAGGAGGAGGGCGTGCTCGAGGAAAACGAGAGCGACCTTGTTCAGTCCGCGCTGGACTTTGACGAGATCGAGGTACAGGAGATCATCGTGCCGCGTGTCGATATGATTACCATCGACGTCGAGGAAAAATGGGAGGATGTCCTGGAGATGGCCCAGCACAGCAAGGTTTCCCGTATCCCTGTCTATGAGGGCTCGATCGACAATATCATCGGTCTGGTACATGTCCGCGACATTCTGGAGGACCAGATTGCAAACGAAACCCATGACCTGCGCAGTCTGCTGACCCAGTGTCTGTTCGTCCACAAGACGATGAACCTGCCAAAGCTGCTGGAAAAGCTGCGCAGAGAAAAGATGCCGATGGCGATTGTCACCGACGATTACGGCGGCACCATGGGCCTTGTCACCATCGAGGACGTTCTGGAGGAGCTGGTCGGCGAGATCTGGGACGAATATGATGACGTCGAGGAAGAGATCGTCAAGAAGGACGACACAACCTATCTGGTCAGCGGCGATTACAACGTCTATGACCTGATGGAGGAGCTGGATGCGGAAAACCGCTCCTTCGAAAGTGATTACAATACGGTCAGTGGATGGGTGCTTGAACAGCTTGAGCACATTCCGCAGGTGGGCGAGAGCATCGTCTACCGCGACCGGATGCGCGTCACCGTCGCCGAGATGGATGACCAGCGCATCACCAAACTGAAGATTGAACTTCTCCCTCAACAACCAACGGCGGAGGAGTAAGGAAATGGGGTTGAGTAATGTCTAAGAAGAAACCCAATGGACAGCAGAACTCCGGCTGGAACAAGATAGAAACCACCCGACCGGTAGATGCTGTCACCGAGCAGCCAGAGACAGCTGCTAAAGAAGAACAGGCCGCACCGAAGGTGGAAGAACCGGCGGAGCAGCCTGCACAGGAGGCACCGAAGGCGGAAGAACCAGTGGAGCAGCCTGCACAGGAAGCACCAAAGGCGGAAGAACCAGCGGAGCAGCCTGCACAGGAAGCGCCAAAGGCGGAAGAACCGGCGGAGCAGCCTGCACAGGAAGCACCAAAGGCCGAAGAGCCGACCAAGCCGGCAAAACAGACACCGGCATCCCAAAAGGGAAAATTGGGCAAAAAGCAGAAGAATACTGCAAAGCCGGCACCACAACAGGGCAAAACACAGGGAAACACCGCTGCCACCCAGCGCCATAAGCGCCTCCGCATCCCGGCAGCCGTTCCGCTGGGCGGAGCCTTCATCCTGCTGGCGCTGATCGGACTGATCACCGTCGTTGTCTTTGGCGTGCGCGCCACCGAAAGCCTGATCGACAATTCCAAGCAGAAGGAAGAATTCGGCAATATCATCATGCCGGTGCTGATGTTCGACCCAGTGCCGTTCGAGGACCCCAATGAGATGGGCGACCTTGCACTGCTGCGCTCGTCCATCTGGTCGGCGATCATCGAAAACGGCGAAAAGTACAGCGTCGGCGACGGAAACATGGTTTCGGTGCCGCAGAGTGACGTCGATGTTGCCTGTGCAAAGCTGTTCGGCACCAATGTTACCCTGACCCATCAGTCGTTCGAGGACTATCTGTCCATCTATTCCTTTGATGAGCAGACCAAGACCTACTACGTACCGGTCGATGCCACCATTCTGTATACACCACAGGTGGAGGACATCACCCGCAACGGCGATGTGTTCGAGCTGACCGTCGGCTATCTGGAGCCAAGCAGCCAGTGGATGCAGAGCATCAAGGGCGAAAAGTCCGAGCCGACACCGAGCAAGTACATGATTTATGAATTGCAGAAGGTGGACGACCACTATCAGCTGATCGCCATCAAGGACCCGCCGGAAGGCGCAGTTCCAGGCATCCCGAACATCTCGCAAGAGAGCGAGCAGACCGAGACGCAGACAAGTCCGGCCGGCGAGCCGCAGACCATCCAGCCTGCACAGACCCAGGAGGAAACGACCACTCCGACCGAGGAGCAGACCGAATCCACCGAGGAGCCTTCAAGTGCACAGATGTAACCTAGTCAAAAAGAGCAGCCAAAAGGCTGCTCTTTTTTTGATGTTTTTGCTGCCGCAGGCATCTATGCAGGGTGGTCCCTAGACCTGCGCCCGTATATTCTGTGAAACCGTTCCTTTTGTAGGCACAGGCATGAGAAGGAGCTTTGCTCCTTCTCATGCCTGCGCCAGCAAAAGGATAATTTCGCAGAAAGGCCAGAGCAGGAAACTTTGTTTCCTGCTCTGGCCTGCTGTGTGCAAATTCAGCAAAAAAATATTGAGATGTCTGTCAGATTGTGCTATAATTGGGAACCGAAAGTTGTTAGAAGGGTCGGATGTTAACAATGAAAGTGAAATTGCTGGTACAAATCGGAATCGTGTTTGGAATCTGTCTGATCGGAGAGCTGATCTCTAAGCTCCTGCCGTTTGTCTTTCCGTCCAGCGTCATCAGTATGATTCTGCTGTTTTTGCTGCTGCTGTGTAAGCTGCTCAAGGTGGAACATATCCAGGAAAAAGGGGACTTCCTTCTGAAAAATATGGCGTTCTTCTTTATCCCGTCGGGCGTTGCGCTGATCGAACAGGTGGACGTCCTCAAAGCAAAGCTCGTGCCGCTGCTGCTGGTCTGCCTGATTACCACCGTGCTGACCTTCTTTGTGTCGGCAATGACCATCCGTCTGGTCACCCGTTGGCAGAACGGTCTGAAAAAGGAGGGCAAATAAAATGAGTGAAATTTACGCTTCGCCGCTGTTTGGCATCGTGCTGTGCATCTTTTCGTTTGAAATCGGGCTTTGGATTAACCGCAAAACCCATTCTCCGCTGGCAAATCCGCTGCTGATCGCAGTGGTCATCTGTATCGCGGCGCTGCAAATCTTCTCTATCCCGCTGGAGAGCTTCCAGCAGGGCGGCGACATTATCACGATGTTCCTGGCGCCGGCAACCGCGGCGCTGTCGCTGTCCATCTATAACCAGCTGGATACCCTCAAAAAGAACCTGCTGCCTATTCTGGCAGGAACGCTGACCGGCTCAATCACCTCGATTGGCAGCGTCATCGGGCTGTGTAAGCTGTTCGGGCTGGATGAGGAGCTGACCGCCTCGCTGATTCCAAAGAGCGTGACCACGCCGATCGCCATGGAGGTTTCCCGCCAGCACGGAGGCATCGTGTCGATCACCGTCGCGGCGGTCATCGTGACCGGCATCTTCGGTGCGATTCTGGCGCCGGTGCTGATTAAACTTTTCCGCGTCAAGAATCCGGTCGAAGCGGGCATCGCCATCGGAACCTGCAGCCATGCGCTGGGCACCAGCAAGGCGCTGGAAATCGGCGAGACCGAGGGCGCGATGAGCGGCATCGCCATCGGTGTGGCAGGCATCATCACCGTCGTGCTGACCATGTTCTTGTAATCGAAAAGTCAGGGAGAATACTCCCTGACTTTTTTGCTTAAAAGAAGCCGACAAAATTTGATGAGAAGTATGTACAACTGTCGAAAAATCTGGTATGATAAAGGCAGAAAAACCCATCTACCGATGACAGGAGGGCGAACTTATGACCAAGACATACTGCGGAAAAGACTGTGAACAATGCGCCTTTGGAAGGGCAAGCGGCTGTCCAGGCTGCCAGAACGGGCCAGGAGGCTCGGGCGAGTGCGAGCTGGCGCAGTGCTGCCGGAGCAAAGGACACCAGAGCTGCGACACCTGCAACTTTATGCAGAGCTGCACGACGCTGCACAATCGGGAACAGCTGCCGATCTGGCGGCAGCAGCGCAGAGAGCGTCGGGAGGAAGAACAGCAGCGCATCGACCGCAATGCACAGCTGTTGGGCAAGTGGCTGTGGGTGTTGTTCTGGCTGATTATCCCCAGCGCCATCGGTTCGCTGATGACTAATGACACCATCCTCGCGTTGTTTCCGCAGCTGGAAGTGCCAGGTCAGATCATCAACATCCTGTGTTCGGTTGCCTACATGGTGATTTTGCTGAAGATTTCGCCGGTCGAGCGCGACTATCGCACCGCCGGCATCTGCCATCTGGTGGGTGTCGTGATGGCGACGCTGGTGCTGGTGCTGATTGACGTGTTCTTTGCCGTTTCGATTCTGGCGCTCCCGATGGTGATTGTCTCGATCGTCGCCGAATACTATGAGATGCACGCCCATGCTGCTGTGCTGTACGGCGTGGACGACGAGCTGGCTGCAAAGTGGCTCAAGTTGTGGAGATGGAACCTGTACACCTACGGCGCGATGATCGTCAGCCTGGTTCTGATGATTGTGATTGCAATGCTGGGTCTGCTGGTGCTGATGGCATCGATGATTGCGTTGATTGTGGTCAGCATCTGCAAGCTGGTGTATCTATATCGCACAGCAAAACTGTTTCGGGAGAAGGCGCAGAGCCTTCAAAACTAGTTTTTAACCCCAAGGAGCGATCTTCGCTCCTTGGGGTTGTTTTTTATTTGCAGGGAAGTCCCTGCGGAGGCCCGCACACAGGCTTTCTGCAAAGTCACACTTTAGGTGGTGCGGGCATGAGAAGGAGCAAAACTCCTTCTCCGAACTTTCTGCAAGAACATTGCGGGCTTCCGCAGCCCGCACCCGCGATTACTTTCCTTTCACGAGGAAAGACCGCACCTCTGGTTTCTGCGTTGTCCTGCTTTTCTGTGTGCGGTCCCGAGAATGAAACAAGTTTCATTCTCCGAACTTTTCTGCAGAAAAGTTACTCCCCTCGGGAACTTTGCGGAGCAAAGTTCTCTCCCCCTATCTGCTCCGGTAGGGAGTAGATGTCAGGTTTTGCACCTGCCACTTCGGGCGACAAGCGGTTACGTCATTGCAAATTCTTCCTTGGGAGTATGGGGTTTCAAAAGGGGCTTGCCCCTTTCGCTGGAAATCCAAAAACCAGGAGGTTTTTGGCGCGCCTTTCGTCCATTTCCTCGCGGAAGGAAATGGACCCCGGGGTGCAGGGGCGGGTAGCCACCCTGCAAAAAAGTCCTGCAGGAACCTCCTGCAAAGATACCTGCGGGTTGCGGGCTGCACAAGCCCGCGAAAAAAAGCCTTGTTTTTAAATGGAAATGATTGTATAATAAAACCAAAAAATGAGAGCGTCAGGAGGAATTGTTATGCAAAAAATCACTATGCAGGACCTTGAACAGATCCACTGCCTTTCGCAGGTGGCTTGTTCGCCCGACGGCAAAAGCGTGGCCTTTGTGGTCACCCGCGCAAGCCTTGACAAAAATACCTACCTTTCTAACCTCTGGCTTTGGGAAAACGGCAGCTGCCGAAAGCTTACCAGCGGCGATAAGGAGTCGGATTTTGTCTGGCTGGATGACGAACATCTGCTCTTTGCCGGCGACCGTAAGCACGACCATAAGCCGCAGCCAGGTCAGAGCGTCACCGTCTATAACCGCATCAATATCCATGGCGGCGAGGCTGAGGAATACTTTGTGCTGCCGATGAAGGCAAGAAGCCTCTATCCGGTAAGCGAAGATGAATTTTTATTCATCGGCACCTACGACCACTACGGCATCGACCTCACCGGATTGGAAGGCGAGGAGAAAAAACAGGCCATCGAGCGCATCGAGGAGGAAAAGGACTACGAGGTGTTCGACGAGCTGCCGTTCTGGTCCAATGGCAAGGGCGTCATCAATAAGCTGCGCAACCGCCTGTATCTGTTTGACCGCACAACCGGCGAGTGTAAGCTGTTAAGCCCTGAATATATGAACGTCAACACCTTTGAATATGATAAAGCGTCCGACCGCGTGCTCTACGGCGGCCACGACTATCAGTGGATGGACGACCAGAAGGACGATCTGTACGTCCTGTCGCTGCACACCGGCAAGCAGGTTGCTCTCGACCTGAAACACAAATACGGCGTCGATGCAGCAGCCTTTGTGGACGGCAGAATTTTGCTTGCCATGTCCACCGGTGAACGCTACGGCACCAACGAAAACCCGACCTACTTCTTAGCTGACCCGGATACCGGCGCCATCACCGAGCTGTGCGACCTCGACCCAAGCCTGCGCTCGAGCGTCGGCTCGGACTGCCGTCACGGCGGCGGACGCACCCGCAAGACCATCGGCGAACACTGGTACTACACCGGCACCCGCGGCTACGATTCGATGATCGTCCGCCTGAGCCTCGACGGCAAGGAGACGGTGGTCACTCCATCGGTACACGGCAGCATCGACTGCTTTGACTGGGCAGACGGCACCTTCTACTATGTCGCCATGCGCGACAACGGCCTGCAGGAGTTGTACTGCTGCACCGAAAACGGCGAGGAAACCAAGCTCACCCACTTTAACGACGAATATCTCTCCACCCACAGCGTCGTGCCGGTCAAATATCTGTCCTTCACCGACAGCGACGGCGTGCAGATCGACGGCTGGGTCATGGAACCGGTCGATTACGACCCGACCAAGCAGTATCCAGGCATCCTCAACGTCCACGGCGGACCGAAGGCGGTCTACGGTACTCCGTTCTTCCACGAGATGCAGTATTGGGCAAACGAAGGCTACTTTGTCTTTTTCTGCAATCCACGAGGCGGCGACGGACGCGGCAACGAGTTTGCTGACATCCGCGGCAAACGCTACGGCGTCATCGACTACAACGACCTGATGGAATTCACCGACACCGTGCTGGCAAAATATCCGCAGATCGACCCGCAGCACATCGGTATGGCGGGCGGCAGCTACGGCGGCTTTATGGCAAACTGGATCGTCGGACACACCAACCGGTTTGCAGCGGTGGCTTCCCAGCGCTCGATTTCCAACTTTATCAGCAAGTGCCTGACCACCGACATCGGCTACTATCACAATCTGTCGGCGGTACAGTCCGACCCATGGAACAGCCCTGCTGAGATGTGGGAGCGTTCTCCGCTCAAATATGCCGACAAGTGCAAGACACCGACGCTGTTCATCCAGTCGGACGAGGACTACCGCTGCTGGATGACCGACGCACTGCAGATGTTCACTGCACTGCGGATGCACGGCGTACCGACCAGACTGTGTCTGTTCCACGGCGAAAACCATGAGCTGAGCCGCAGCGGCAAGCCAAAACACCGCATCCGCCGTCTGCGCGAGATCACCGAATGGTTTAACCAGTATCTGAAGGGGGAAACACCGTGCAGATAACCACCCGCGCCTATACACCCGAAGATTTTGAGCGCTGCCGCTGGATTGAACAGGGCGCGGTGAAAGCAAACCACTATTTTGCCGACGTCATCGACTACTACCGCACCACCGCCGGAGAGCTGACGGTGGCGTGTGTGGACGGGCAGCCGGTGGGCATGGGAAAACTGACCGTGCTGTATGACGGTTCGGCATGGCTGGAACTGCTGCGCGTCCATCCCGACTTTCAGCGCAAGGGCGTCGGCCGCGCCATCTACCGCCGCTACTTTGAGCAGATCGAGCAGCTTGGCTGTCCGGCGGCGCGGATGTACACCGGCGTGCGCAACGTCGCCAGCGCCGGACTGGCGGAGTGCTTTGGACTCAAGCGCGGACCGGAGTTTCACTCGATGAGCGCTCCGACGCCAAACGAAACCCATCCGACCGGACTGCACCGCATCGAAGCGGCAGAAGCCATCGAGCGTCTGCCGGAACTGATCGCGCAGACCGGCGGCTTTTTGAGCATCAACCACACCTTCTGTCAGCTCAACGAGCAGACGCTGCGCGGATTTGCCGCCGCCGGCTGGCTGTGGGCAGAAGGTGAAACCCTGCTGGTCGCAGGCGCACGCTTCCAGCCGCGCAAGGCACTGTACATTGCGGCGGCACTGGGACAGACCGAGCGTGCACTCGACCATGCCCGCCATCTGGCAGCAGTAGGCGGCGCGCAGAAGCTGACCTTCCACTTTGCTCCCGATCAGCAGGAGCTGCGGGAGTTTTGCGCCGCCAACGGCTTTGAGGACGATCCGTCGGACGACGTGGTCATGGAGTGGATCCGTCCCTGATATAAAAGGGTAATTGCATAAAAATACATACATATAGAACTAAAGGAGGAGTACGATATGTCCATCAAAAAGGTAGCATGGATCGGAACCGGCGTCATGGGAAGCCAGCAGGCAGGTCACCTTGCCAAAAACGGCTACGAGGTCAGCGCCTACACCCACAAATATGAAAAGCTGCTGGAGCTGGAGAAGGAGTTCGGCATCCATCCGTGCAAGACCATCGCCGAGGCAGTCAAGGACGCCGACGCAGTCTTTGTCATGGTCGGCTATCCGTCCGATGTGCGCGAGGTATTCTGCGACGAGGGCGGCATCTTTGACAGCGCAAAACCAGGAACACTGTGCATCGACATGACCACCTCCTCTCCGTCGCTGGCGAAGGAGCTGTATGAAACCGGCAAACAGCGCGGCGTGCGCGTGATGGATGCGCCGGTTTCGGGCGGCGACAGCGGCGCACGCAATGCGACACTGTCCATCATGGTCGGCGGCGACGAGGCAGACTTTGCCGAAGCAATGCCGCTGTTTGAGTGCATGGGCAAAAACATCATCCTGATGGGACCTGCCGGCAGCGGACAGCACACCAAGGCTGCCAACCAGATTGCCGTCGCAGGCGCGACCGCAGCCTACACCGAGGCGCTGCTCTACGCCGAAAAGGCAGGACTGGACCCGCAGAAGATGCTGGCAGCCATCGGCGCCGGTGCCGCCGGAAGCTGGCAGCTTGCCAACATGGCGCCGCGTGCACTGGCAGGCGACTTTGCGCCAGGCTTCTTTGTCAAGCACTTCATCAAGGACATGAAGATTGTCAAGGAGGAGAGCGAGAAGGCCGGCGTGGAACTGGAAATGCTTAACGCCGTGCTGGGACTGTACGAGCAGATGGCAGCTGCCGGCATGGAGAATGCGGGCACCCAGGCGCTCATCGACTACTATCATAAGAGAGAAAAATAAGTTTTAATTTCATCGTTCTTTTTAGGAGAAAATGCAAATGCAGGATATTCGATTGAACACACAGAGGCTGGTGATCAGAAAGTTTTCTCAGCGGGATGCACAGTGGTATTTCCAGCTGTTAAAGGACCCGCAGGTGCACTGCTTTGTCAGCGAAAAGCTGGAGAACCTCAGCCAGGCAGAGGATAAAGTGGAGCAGCTTTCAAAAATCGAGGATGGTTCAGAGCTGGCAGTGTGCTTAAAGGAAACCGATGAATTGATCGGCACTGTGTTCGGACTCTGGGAAGGGGATACCTTCAGCGTGTGCTGGAACTTCCGTTCGGATTTTCAGGGAAAAGGGTATGCTTATGAAGCGGCAGAAGCCTACCTGGATTTTCTGTTTGAGCAGATGAACGCCAGACGAATCTATGCCTATGTGGAGGATGATAACCGCAGTTCCCAGCGCCTCTGCGAAAAATTGGGAATGCGTCAGGAGGGCATTTTCAAAGAGTTTATCTCCTTTGTAAACCAACCCGACGGAACTCCCATTTATGAAAATACCATGCAGTATGCAATCTTAAAAAAAGAGTGGGACGCAAAGCATCATGCTTAGTCACACAATAAAAAAGACCGGCAGGAAGCCGGTCTTTTTTTGTTGCCTTTATTTGAGGAAATAATCTGCAAGGTTTGCGTTTTCGTCGATGACAGGCTCGATCTGTGCGGTCTTGCAGGTCATCAGGGTGGTCACGCCTGGGCCGTGTCCCGACAGGATGCAGTCACTGTGGACGACCACGCCGATGGTGATGGCACCGGTGACAAAGTTGCGGCCGTAGCGGGTGTCCGCATCCATGATTGCCACGATATCGCCAAAGCGCAGCTTGTCCAGTCCGTACTGCTGGCAGATCTGCTTGTCGTGCAGTGTGATGTCATAGTCGCCATAGTAGGAGGTCGATGCGCCCAGTCCCGAGCCCATGATGCAGCCTGGTACCACCTTGGCAACGCCGACCACCAGCTTGCCGTCCTTCTCGGTGATGTTCATCTTTTCCAGCAGCGCCGGACTCATGTTGCGCAGCAGAATCTCAGGATAGTCCAGCAGCTTCATGCCCTGACCCTGGGTGCGGACGTCGATGACGTCGCCGATCGACATCTTTTCCATCGTCTCCTGGTCAAAGTAGCACAGCAGGTGCTCGCAGCCGCCGTGTTTGCCGGTGACAAAGCCGGTTGCGCCTTTGGCGTCGCCGCTGCGGACGATGGCAACGTTGCCGATGCAGGACAGTCCCTGGACCGCTGCGTTGTAGTCGTCGTTTTCGTTGCGCATGGTGACACCTGGCTCCAGATGGTCCGCCGCCCAGCCGACGCAGCGGTCGCCGATCATGGCATTGAGAGTGATGCCGCCGGTTGCAGGCAGGGTCATCGGCTCGCCGTCGATGGTGTGACGATAGGCCATGCTTCCTTTGGAATGGCGCACCTGTCCCTGTACCAGCAGGATCGGCAGGTCGTTGTAGTTGGTTTTCAGCATGATGATCTCTCCTTTTATGTGTAGTTTGTATGAAAATTTGCAGCTTTGTTAAAAGGTATTATACCATACTTGGCAAAGGGCGTCCAGCGTTTGTCGGTGAATTTTTATACACAATTCTGCTGCCGGAAAACAGCCGCGACCTTTGTGCGTTTGCGACAAAGTTTTGATTTTTGCTCCACACTACCACAGTCGTGTATTGACATTCTCACAAGACTGTGGTAGTGTGTAAGTGATGAAACTACTCCAGTCTTGTGAAAGGAGGCAGAAAAAATGGAAGGAAAACTGTTTGACTCGGAGCTGAAAGTCATGGGCGTGCTGTGGAAGGAAGGCGACTGCACCGCCAAGCACATCTCGGATGTGCTCAAGGCGGAGGTGGGCTGGAACATGAACACCACCTATACCCTCATCAAGCGGTGCATCAACAAGGGAGCCATCCAACGCAGCGAACCAAACTTTCTGTGCCACGCACTGGTACAAAAGCAGGAGGTGCAGGAGGCACAGACCAACGAGCTGATCGACCGCATCTATGACGGTTCGGCGGACAAGCTGTTCGCTGCGCTGCTGGGCAGAAAGAAGCTCAGCGGCGAACAGCTGCAGAAGCTGCGCGAGATCGTGGGAACGCTGGAGGACGAATAACCGTCAAAAGGGGGGAAAGACATGAATTTGATGCAGATGAGTTTGTCGGCGGCGGCGATGATTCTGGCGATCATCGTACTGCGCGCGCTGACCATTGAAAAGCTGCCCAAAAAGACCTTTGTGGTGCTGTGGTGGGTGGTGCTTCTGCGGCTGATGGTGCCGTTTTCCATCCCGTCGGCACTGAGCATCTATTCGCTGCTGCCACTACAGTCTGAACCACAGCAGGTAACACCGATACAGACGGTGAGCGAATGGACAGAACAAGCGATGCAGACAGAACAAAGCGACTTCCTTTTACCGGAGCAGCCGACGGTTTTGCCGGAGCAGACCGAGCAGCCGGCGGTTCTGCCGGAACAGAGCGTGCAGCAGGAAATCACCACCGAGCAGCCGGACACGCTGCCGCCGGTGCAGTCCGAGCAGATACAGCCGGACAGCAATGCCATCGAAGCGGCACAACCGAACCTCTCGCTCCGACAGTTGCTGGGCAGCCTGTGGATGACCGGCAGCGGCATAATGGCGGTGGTGTTTGCGGTGAGCTACCTGCGCAGTATTCGGGAGTTTCGGATGTCGCTGCCGGTGGAAAACCGTTTTCTGCTGGAATGGCAGGGAGAACACAGCCGCCGCCGCACGATCGAGGTGCGGCAGTTTGACCGCATCCACACGCCGCTGACCTACGGCATCCTGCGGCCGGTGATCCTGCTGCCAAAGGAGGCGCTCGATCAGGACGAGGACACCCTGCGGTTTATCCTGACCCACGAGTATGTGCACATCCGGCGGTTTGACTGCGTGACCAAGCTGCTGATGGCGGCGGCGCTCTGTCTGCACTGGTGCAATCCTCTGGTGTGGGCGATGTACCTGCTGTTTAACCGCGACTTGGAACTCAGCTGCGACGAAACGGTGCTTAAGCTCCTCGGACGTTCCAGACGTTCCGACTATGCGCTGACGCTGATCGCCATGGAGGAAAACCGCAGCAACTTCGGACTGCTGTACAGCGGCTTTTCCAGAAATGCCATCGAGGAACGCATCCGCGCCATCATGAAAACCAAGAAGGCGTCGGTCCTCACCGTTGCCGCCGCCGTCGTGCTGGTGGTGGTCATCACGGTGGTGTTTGCCACCTCGGCAGGCATCAAGGAAGATACCTCGGCGCTCGACGAGAAAGCGGACGATACGATCAGCCAGAACATCTTCGATCCGGCGCTCTACACCGACTATGAACCGTACGGCCTGCGGCTGGATACCGACAACAACAAGCTCTACTATCAGGGACAGATGGTGCGCTGCTTTGACGACCAGTGGCCTGGCGACAACCAGAACACCATGGGCATCGGCTACTGCGACCCGACGGGAATCGTGGATGTGCGCGCCGAGCGCACCGACGGCAAGCTGACCGGACTGGTGCAGGCAAGCGCCGAAGAATTTGCTGCGCGCAAGCTCAGCGACCCGATGGCAGAGGGAGAATCGGAGGAGCCGGTGATAAAAAATGCCGACGGCGTCTATGTTTCTCTTGACCTTGAAGAATACAAGCAGTATGAGCCGTATGGACTGAGCTATCAGAAGGAACAGAATGTGTTTACCTATGAGGGAGAGCTTGTGCGCTACTTCTATGACAAGGAAGCAGGCAACAGCTTTACCAACTTCTATACCGGAAAAGTTGACTTGGAAGCGGTCCGCGACAGCCAGGGCAAGCTGACCGGATTGGAGCACTCTTCTCAGGAGGAGTATGACCGCAGAACCAAAGAGATTGCGCAGATGAACGACTCGGTGACTGCCACCGAAGAGGCGGACAGTGTTGCCGCCGGTGCATTGACTGCAAGCGAACAGGGCGAGAGCAGCGCCGACGCTCTTGCCGCCTATGCCGACCATGGTCTGCGCTACGACGAGCAAAACGACTGCTGGCTCTATCAGAACAGGCCCGTCCGCGCACTCATCGACCGGCAAAACGACCTGTGCTTCTTTGATTACAGCGGAGACATCAACCTCCTTGCCAACCGAAAGACCGACGGCAGCTTTTACAAGTGGTCGGTGCTCAGCGACGATGAGACGCTCAGCTTGATCGGCACTTCGCCTGCTGAATATGCGCGGGAACAAAGTATGCAGCGCATCCACTACGTCGGCACCTGGGAATCACTGCCGCTGTACAACAACTACGATGCCTTTGACATCGTTTTGCAGGATGGCAAGCTCTATTATCAGGGTGAACCGGTGCACTACTTTATTGATGGAAGCACCGAGTTTTCTCACGACGGCAGCAATGCCATCGACGACCTGGTCTACTTTGGTCAAAAGGACGGCATCTGGTACGGCGAAGTGGGATGGGACAACATGGGAAAAGTTTACTATGAATACTACGATCCTTCCGGCACCGCCGATATCTACTCGGTGAGGGAGGAAGGAAGTTCCGGCTCAGGCATCGTGTCCATCGAGCGGTACGACCCGCAGATCATCTCCCAGTGGACCTTCCGGCAGTCGGTCAAGAAGCCGAATGTCGGCGCGTTTGAGGTAGGCGAGCTCCAAACCGTCGCCGAACAGTACGCCGCTCAGGGACTGAGCTATAACTATAAAGACAACCGCCTTTACTTTAACGGACAGCTTGTCCGCTGCTGGATGGTGCCGGAGGAAGGCATGAGCGGCACCGGCGGCGAGCTGCTCTACTACCTCAACGACTGCGGCGTGGTGGACATCCGCACTGTCCTCTCCGCCGACACAAACGGCAACCGCACCGAACAGCTGCAAGCCTTTGACGCAGGTGATACGGTGGAACTTGCACAAACGATAACACCGGACAGCGGCACCATCACCAGCCAAAACCTTGTCGAGGCGCGCGCAAAGAAGTACAGCAAGCTCCGCCAGCTGTTTGAACCGCTGGAAGAATACGGCGTCACCTATCGCAGCGGCGATATGATGACCGTCGGCACCGGCGAGGTGTTCTACCAGTCCAAGCCGGTCAAGGTGCTGGTCGATACGCTCGGCGAGACCAACTGGTGCTATGCCTCTAACCTTGTCGATGGCACAGTCAGCCTGCAAATTGTCCGCGATCCAAAGACAAACCAGATCACCGGCGTCGAGCAGTTTGATAACGAGCAGGCGATGGCACTGTTTGAGCAGCAGAGTAATGCCGTCCTCATCCCAAGCTATCAGTCGCCGGTGCTCACCTCGGTGACCCAGCAGGAGGGCGCAAATCAGCTCAGCCGCCTGTACTATGGCGCACCAGGCGACCGCGTCACGGCGGCAGTCGGCGGCAGAGTGATTTCGGCGGGCTGGCAGGCAGGCCGCGGCAATCAGGTGCAGATCCTCGATGACAGTGGCGTCACCTGGGTGTACAGCCACCTGCAGTCGGTGACCGCCGTTGCCGGCAGCGTCGTCGAGACCGGCGACCAGCTTGGCACAGTGGGCAACACCGGCTGGGCAAGCGGCTATTATCTGGAGCTGGAAATGTGGTACGCCGGTCAGCCGGTCAACCTCAACCAGCAGCTCTAACCTTTCTTGACATCTCCAACTAGATTCACCACAAAAACAGCACTCCCGTTCTAAAAAAAGGACGGGAGTGCTGTCTGCGTCTGCCTTGAAAGTATACGGATATTCGTATATAATGAAGCCAGTAAATTGCGACAAACAGAACTGCGCCGCATTCAGGAGGAATCTATATAAAATGGAAGGCTATTTATCAATTCGAGAAGCTGCGGAAAAATGGGGCGTATCCGAGCGCCGAATCAACCAGTACTGCACACAGGGACGCATCGCCGGTGCAGAACAGTTCGGCGGCACCTGGGCAATCCCAGAAAATACCAAAAAACCGGAGGACCCTCGCAGACGGAAAAAACAGCTGGTCGTGCACAAAAAGCCGCAGAAGCAGAAGCTGTTTCCCGACTTTATGCCCCTGATGAATACACCCTTTGAGCCAGGATTCTGCGTGCAGACCATCGAGAATATGAGGCCAGGTCCCAAAAAGGACATCGCTCTGGCGGAGTACCACTACTTCAGCGGACAGGCCGAAAAGGCCATGCGGGAAACCGAGGGCTATCTGACCGCGCAGGACAGTGCTGTGCGGCTGTCCGCCTGCTGGATTTTTGCCTATTCCTGCCTGACCATGGGACGCATCGACCATGCCCGCCGCGCCTTGCAGCAAATCAAAAACACCCTGGCAGACGGCGGAAAAACCTCGCCGGCGGTTCGCGCCATGGAGGCGTTTGTGGCGTTTGCGGCGGCGGTGCTGCTGCATCTGCCGCTGCCCGAGGAGATGCCGCCCACCCAGACCTTTTTGCCGCTGCTGCCGCCTGGCGTGCGGGCGTTTGCGCTGTATGTGCAGGCGCACTATCTCTATCTGAAGGAGCAATATGCTTACAGCGCCGGCATCGTGGAAGCTGCTCTGGCAATGGGTGCCTCCGAATATCCCATCTCCGCCATCTATCTGCATTTGGTAGCGGTGATGAACTATATGAGCCTGCGGCAGACTGCACAGGCACAGTCCCATCTGCTGCAGGCGTGGCAGATTGCACGTCCCGATGACCTGATCGAAGCCTTTGGCGAACATCACGGCCTGCTGGGCGGGATGCTGGAGGCGGTGATCCGACCAGGTTGGCCGGAGGATTTTCACCGCATCATCGACATCACCTACCGGTTTTCCTGGGGCTGGCGCAGAGTGCACAATCCTGTCACCGGCCATGATGTGGCGGACGATCTGACCACCACCGAGTTTGCTCTGGCGATGCTGGCTGCCCGCAACTGGACCAATCAGGAAATCGCGCAGTACCTCAATCTGTCGGTCAACACCGTCAAACACCACCTGTCCAAGGCGATGAAAAAGCTGAATGTCAGCCACCGCAAAGACCTCAAACAGTATATGCTGCAATAGAGCCGGCCCTTCTTCTGCCGCTCCCATTACCCATTTTGACCCCTAAAATGGGTAATAGAAATTTAAAAATGGATGATGTATAATAAAGGAGTAAACCATTGGAACCTATTGGGTGACAGAAGGAGGAAGCCAAGTGAAGAAAAAGATATTCGCGCTCCTGACCGCCTTGTGCATGACAGCAGCGGTGCTGCCCGCGATGCTGCCCGCTGTCTTTGCCGACGGTGAGGAGGAACCTATCGAGTGCACCTGCACAACGCAGTGCACCGAAGAAAGCAAAAACGAAACCTGTCCCGTGTGCGGCGTCGAGGGCGCCGACCTCAGCCAGTGCACCGGCATACCGCCGATGACAGCAGGCGACGGCGACGGTGACGGTGAGGAGGAACCCATCCAGTGCAGCTGTACAACGCAGTGCACCGCGGAAAGCAGAAATGAAACCTGTCCCGTGTGCGGCGGCGAGGACGCCGACCTCAGCCAGTGCATCGGCACACCGCCGATGACGGCAGGCGACGGCGAGGATGAGGAGGAACCCATCCAGTGCACCTGCGCAACGCAGTGCACCGCGGAAAGCAGAAATGAAACCTGTCCTGTGTGCGGCGGCGAGGACGCCGACCTCAGCCAGTGCACCGGCATACCGCCGATGACGGCAGGCACACAGGAGCAGTGCTCCTGTGTTGTCCTCTGTACAGAGGACAACAAAAATCCTAACTGTCCGGTCTGCTCGGCAGAAAACGCAGACCTGTCCGCCTGCAAAGGTGAGCCGGTTGTGCCGGTGCTGTTCGGTGCGCCGAAAGCGGGAGATGTGACCTACATCGACGAAGGCGGGCAGACACAAACAGTGGCTGAAGAAAATTACACCACAGTTGACACAGGTACAACAACTTGGGATGGCGGCTGGTATGTGGTTTCTGGTACTGTGGAAATTGGCCAGCGCGTCACCGTCAGCGGCGATGTGAAACTGATTTTAACCGACGGCTGCAACCTTACCGTCAACGGCGGCATCGGAGTGACGAACAGCCTCACCATCTACGCCCAGTCCACCGGCAGCTCCATGGGAGAACTCAATGCAACCGGTGCTGCTGATTGCGCAGGCATCGGCGGCGGCACCATCATCATCAACGGCGGAAAAATCACAGCAAACGGCGGCTATCATGCCGCGGGCATCGGCAGCACTATCACCATCAGCGGCGGCATCGTCACTGCGACCGGCGGCGATCTTGCCGCGGGCATCGGCGGCGGTTATGAAGGCTCCGGCGGCAAAATCACCATCAGCGGCGGCATCGTCACTGCGACCGGCGGCAAAAGTGGCGCAGGCATCGGCAACGGTTATAAAGGTTCCGACAACGAAATCACCATCAGCGGAGGTATCGTCACTGCGACCGGCGTCAGCTATGGTGCAGGCATCGGTAGCGGCATGTTTGGCGACGTCGGCACTATCACCATCGAGGGCGGTGTCGTCACTGCGACCGGCGGCAGCGATGGCGCTGCAGGCATCGGCGGTAGCAACTGGTATGGCAAGGAAGGTACCTTTTCCACCGGCACCGATGGCAATGCGGTCATCTTTGCCACCGGCGGCTCTGGCGGCAGTGGTATTCAGGACAAGGATGATACCAGCGGTTGGAGCGGCGTGATTTTTCAGGGAAATGAAGGCAAGGTGTACGGCAATCCTGCCCCAACCCAGGATTTTACCATCCCAAAAGACAAAACGCTGACCATTGACGAGGGCAAAACCCTGACTATCCCAGCCGGTGTGACAGTGACAAACGAGGGAACCATCATCAACAAAGGTACGCTGACTGGTAATGTAGTCGGCGGCGGCACGGTGGAATCTGTTCCCCAAATTACCACCACAAGCTTGCCTGACGGCACGGTGGACATGCCTTACAGCCAGAAACTTGAAGCTAACGGAAATAATATTATATGGAGTATCGATAGCGGTTCTCTGCCTGTGGGATTGACGCTGGAGAACAGCACCGGCGTGATTTCCGGAACACCAACCGCGGTGGGCAGCAGCAACTTCACCGTGACCGCCACCAACAACGCAGGCGACGCCAGCCAGACTTTTACCCTGAAAATAAAGAATACTGCAATGGAAATCACCCCAAAAATCACCACCCAGCCTACAAGCCAGATTGTGACCGAGGGCGAGACAGCCACCTTCACTGTGCAGGTAAACGGCAACAATCTGTCCTATCAGTGGCAACAAAGCACCGATAACGGAAGCAGTTGGACGGTTATTGCTGACGCCACCGACGCCACCTATACCACACCGGCAACCACAATGGATATGAACGGCTATGAATACCGCTGTGTTGTGAGCAACAGCGCAGGCAACGACACAAGCACCGCCGCCACCCTGACGGTGCAGCAGGCAGGTGTGCCAATCCCTCCACAGCCGACCGACCCAACCACCCCAGAAACCACCGCACCAACCGACACCGACCACACGGTGCAGACCGACAACAGCGGACATGCACCTGTGGAGGACAACACCAGCCTGCCGAGCTTCTGGGACTTGGTGACCCAGCGTATCAATGCCACACCGCGCGGCGGCGAGATTACCATTAACATGGGTGCGCGCGCCGTTCCTGACAGCGTGCTGAACGCACTGCGTGCCCGCAAGCTGACCGCGACCTTCCGCTATGGCGATACCGAGCTGACACTTGCGCCCGACCAGCTCCCACCGGAAGGAACCCTCACCGAATGGACGCTGCACGAGCTTGGAAATTACGTCACCGAGGCGGATGAAAGTATACGGATATCCGAAGAGAAATCCGAAGCGGAAAATGCAACCGCAACAGAAACAACCACACCGGCAGCGGATACCGGCAAACCCAACCCAGCCACCGGTGAAACCACCACAACAGCAGTGGCTCTGCTTGTTGCCGTTGTTGCCCTGACCGGCTTGGGTGTGACACTTAAAAGAAAGTAGTCACCCACTTACTGCCCGAAGCAGTAGAAGCAATGCCTGACATTTGCAAACTGCCGGAGCAGTAAGGGGGAGAGAACTTTGCGGAGCAAAGTTCCCGAGGGGATGTGCCCCTAGGAGGAGAATCCAAAGAGGATACCTCCTCTTTGGCACGCCTTTGATTCCTTTCCTCGTGAAAGGAAAGGAATCGCGGGTGCGGGCTGCGTAGGCCCGCAAAAAGGTCTTGCAGGGACTGCCCTGCTATTATAACCGCAGACGCGGGCTGCGGAGGCCCGCAAAAGTCTCATCAAAAAAATATTTTCAAAACTGTAAGGAAAGTTGCCTTTTTGGGGGCAACTTTCCTTTTGTTTTTGGGTGAGGGTAGAGGATGCGTTTGATGGCATACATCCTCTGAAAAATAAAAAGAAAGGATGATAAGAATGCCAATCGTAACAGGAAAAACACCGGCGGGACTGGTAGCCCACGCCCAAAAAGCACTCAGTGAAAGATGGTGGTATGTGTGGGGAACCTTCGGAAATACGCTGACCGAAAGCCTGCTGGCTTCCAAAATCAAGCAGTACCCGCAGTATAACAATGATGCACTGCACCGCCCGCACCTCGGACAGACGGTCAGCGACTGCGTCGGGCTTATCAAAGGCTACTGCATGTGGGACGACGCGACCGACAAGCCAATCTACCGCGCCGACCTCGACTACAACACCGGCATGATGTACAACGCCGCCAAGGTTAAGGGCCCAATCGGGACCATTCCCGACCACGCAGGTATCTGCGTGTATATGCAGGGACACGTCGGGGTGTACATTGGAAACGGATGGGTGATTGAGTGTGCCGGCGGTAGAGGAGCAATCAGGACGCCTCTTTCCGGCAGCGGCGCGACCCGATGGACAGCGTGGTTTGAGTGCCCGTTCATTGATTATGGAGCAGCAGAGCAGCCGTCCTCCGAAAGTACCGCGCTCAAAGTCGGCGATATAGTGAGGGTCAAGCAGGGTGCAGCTCCATGGAACGGCGGCAGGCTGGCAAGCTGGGTGTACAATGACACCTTTGAGCTGATGGAGCTTAGCGGCGAGCGCGCAGTTATCGGCAAAGGCGGCGCCGTCACCACCGCCATCAACGTCAAAAATCTGAGAAAAGCATAGGAGGTATAGCTGTGAGTATTGACATTACACCAATCATTGTGTCCGTCATCGGTCTGGCAGGACTTATCTTGACGGGCATCGTTATTCCCAGCCTGAGAAGCTGGCTCAAGAGCAAGGTTACCAATGAGCAGTGGGAAACCATCAAAAACTATGCACTGGCTGGTGTGCAGGCGGCGGAAATCATCATTGGTGCCGGCAACGGTGAAAAGAAATTTGAAGAGGTCAAAAAGTACATCGAAAAAGAATGTGCAGCACATGGCATCAAGATTGACATGGACACCGTCCGCATCGCTATCGAAAACGCATGGAAGGACCTCGGCCTTGACCACAGCACCGAGCAGGAGAAGGTGGTGTAAGCGGATGGCAGAACCGGTAAACGAAAATTTGTGCGCGGAGCGCATGAAGGTGCAGGATGAGCGTTTTGCTCGCGATCTGGAGCGTATCAAAGCGCTGGAGGACACCTGCGAGGAACTGCGCGAGCTGTCTATCCAGATGGGCGAGCTGCTCAAAAAGTACGATGAGGAACTGCGCGACCACCGTCAGCAGCTCAAGGAACAGGGTGACCGTGTCACCAGCATCGAGCAGCGTCCGGCGAAATGGTGGGAAAAACTGACCGGCGCGATCATTACGGCGCTGGGTTCGGCACTGGGCGGCTGCCTGCTGACGCTGCTGGTGCAGAACATGATTCAGAAGTAGAAAGGATGACAAAAATGAAAGCTAATTTTTATTTGACCGGTATGAAAGTAGCACTGATCTCGAAAGATGAAGCTGTCAACGAGGCATTGACTCAGCTCGAAAAACGTTTGACCGATGGCGGCGCAAAAACACTGCTGAAAACCGACCTCAACGATTATGCCGGCTACTATGCGGTGCAGGACTTTGCGCCGGAGATGACCTTGTTTGTGGACAAGGGCACCAGCGGAGTACATACTGTAAAGGTAGCAAACGCCAGCGACCTGAAAAAGCGCGACACCAGCGCCTGCTATCAGGCAGCGCAGCCGTTTCTGCATGAGCTGCGCATGAGAGGCGAGCAGCCGGAGAGCCAGGGCGTGTACAAACCGGACTGGAACGACGTCAAGTACTGGGACTGGTACTGGCGCGATAAGTCCCCGATGCTGTATGTGCGCTCGAAGCTCGACGCCGATCAGCTGGCCGATGCGCTGTACAACGGCGTGCTGGAATTCGGCAAAGCCCGCCGCAAGGAGCAGATGGAGCCGGAAAAAGAAGAATGCTGCGGCCTCAAAGGTGCCGTGAGCAGGAGATAGACAAAGTAATATAGAAAAACCGCCCTCCTCGGATGTTACTCCGAGGAGGGCGGTTTTTTTACATAAACTTGTATTATTTTGTAAACATTTAGTTGACAAATGAATTTTTGGAGATATAATAAAAGCAAAAGAATATGTTCTTTTGCAGATTTGTGTAATATACCTTTTATAAAGGAATGTTACACAGGAAGTTGGGTGAAAGTCCCACACAGGAACGCTGCTGTAACGATGGAGTGTCCTCTTCTTTAGATTTTTCATTAAAAGGAAAGATCGGTCACTGAATCTTTTGATTTGGGAAGGCTGAAGATGACATGATGAGGTCGAAGTCAGAATACGTCTGCAATAAGAAAAGCAACATCTGTTCGGACTCAGGGGATGTTGTTGAATCCTTCTCTAGTGCCAGAAGAATTGGCAATGAGAGGGAATCTTTGTGTTGTTAAAAAGCCACAGGACACTTGAGTTCTGTGGCTTTTATTTATTTTAAGGAGGAAGTCCATTATGATGAAAAAAATTTTGACCTGCCTGTTGTGTGCGGCGCTTTGCTTGAGCATGGCTGCCTGCCAGAGCAACAGCGAAACTCCTGCACAGGAAGAAACAGCTAAGGTAGAGCAGAACGAGGAAGCACAGGAGGCACCAGAAGCTACAGAACAGGCAGAAGAAAGCTCATCTTCAGAAACCAGTACGCAGTATCCGCTGACCATCAGCACCTACAACTACGCAAAAGAACCAGTAGAATATACGTTTGAAAAAGCACCGGAACGGGTTTGGGCACAAAATCAGAACAATATCGAAACCATGCTGGCGCTGGGTCTTGCCGATAAAATTGTTGGTGCATGTGGTTTAGATGGTGAAATCAGAGAAGACCTGAAAGAGGAATTTGCAAAGATTAATTACTATGAAAGCATGCCTAGCAAGGAAGAAATTTTGGCTCTGGAACCGGATTTTATTACCGGATGGTACAGCACTTTTTCGGATGAAAGACTGGGAGATGTTAATTTTTGGCATGAACGCGAGGTAGGTACCTATATGTCGCTTAACAGTGCCTGCCGTGGACCTGCAGCAGAAAATCCACAGACCATCAACGAAGAGTGCGAAGATATTTTGACCCTTGGCAAAATCTTTGATGTAGAAGATCGGGCAAAGGAACTTGTAGAGGAAATTCAGAGTGAAGTAGAAAAAATCAACACCCATCTGGAAGGACAACAGCGTCTGAGTGTAGCTGTTTTAGAAGATGAGGGAGGCACCTACCGTGTTTACGGGGAAGATACTCTGGGTGGCAATGTTGCCGTTAATGGTGGTGCTGAGCTCGCTGTGGGTAAACATGGCGAAAATGGCAATATCAGTGCTGAGGATTTGATTGCAGTCAATCCGGACGCTATCTTCATGGTATGGTACGACGGTTACAGCGTGGGAGATGTGGACTATGCCGGAGAACATGTTGTGAAACTGATTACAGAAGATCCCAAATTTGCTTCGCTGGACGCGGTCAAAAATGGACGGGTTTATCCGATTAACCTTTCGGGAATCTACTGCAGCGGGATGAGAACACTGGATGGAATTCTGGATGTTTCGACCAACCTTTATCCGGAACTGTACCAGTAATCGATATTATAGAAATTATTAGTGTAAAAGGAACCGAAACAGTATGATGCGCGATATAAAAAATGGTGTTTTTCATGGCAGACCGATTTGCTGGATTGCAGTTGCAGTTTTAGCAGCGGCATTGGTTCTCTCACTTTTGTGGGCGGTAACAATTGGTTCGGTAGACCTTGCAATGGGGGATGTTTACCGGGTAATCTTATTCAAAATGTTTGGAATCGGTGATGCACAGCTTTACGGTTCGGGCAGCATGAGCGATATTGTGTGGTATGTTCGTTTACCGCGGTTGATACTTGCAATCGCGATTGGGGCTTCGCTTTCGATTGCAGGTGTGGTGATGCAGGCCATTGTAAAAAATCCGCTGGCAGATCCTTATGTGCTGGGCATATCGTCCGGAGCCTCACTGGGAGCAACCATCGCTATCATTTTGGGAATAGGGACTGCGTTCGGCAGCGGATATGTTGGAATCATGGCGTTTATAGGGGCTTTTCTGGTTTCCGTTGGAGTGATTGTGCTGGCGAATATGGGCGGAAAAGCCACTTCAGTTAAGCTGATCCTTGCTGGAACAGCTCTTTCTTCCGTCTGCGGCGCAGCATCCAATTTTCTGCTCTATGTCAAAAACAACAGCTCCGGTGCGATGGAAGCCGTGATGCGATGGACAATGGGCAGCCTTGCTTCAGCAAACTGGGAAACGAACACGCTGCTGTGTATTACCACTGCTGTCGGTGTCCTGTTTTTCCTGACTCAGTACCGTACGCTCAATCTGATGCTGTTGGGGGATGAATCTGCTATCACGCTGGGAACCGATCTCCACCACTGGCGTGTTCTATATCTGGTAGTTGCTTCTTTCATGGTGGGCTTTGCCGTTTATGCTGCCGGTGTTATCGGCTTTGTAGGACTTGTGATTCCGCACATTGTTCGAATTCTGTTTGGCACCGATCACAAAAAGCTTGTACCTCTGTGCACTCTACTGGGAGCGTTGTTTCTGCTGTGGGCAGATGTTCTGTGCCGAACCTTGCTGGAACGAACAGAACTTCCAATCGGTATTTTGACCTCAATAATCGGTGCCCCGGTCTTTATCTGGCTGATGGTGCGAAAAAAATACGGGTTCGGAGGGAAAGAGTCATGAAAATCACGACACAGCAGCTGCATGCGGTACTGGGAAATACTGAAATCCTTCGGGGAATTGACTTTGAGGCAAACCAAGGGGAATTTGTCGGTATCATCGGACCCAATGGCAGCGGAAAAAGCACATTGCTGCGCTGTCTTTATCGAGTGCTGACACCTTCAGAGGGAGCTGTTTTTCTGGATGGTAAGGAACTTTCTTCCTACCGGGTCAAAGAATCCGCACAAAAGCTGGCAGTAGTCGCCCAGCACAACTATTACAACTTTGAATTCAGTGTCCGGGACGTGGTCATGATGGGGCGTGCTCCGCACAAACGTGCCTTGGATCGTGATACTGCCGAAGATTATCAAATTATGCGGCAATCATTGAAAGCAGTCGGAATGCAGGAGTTCGAAGAACGCTCTTTCTCCACCCTTTCCGGCGGGGAACAGCAGCGTATCATTCTGGCAAGAGCTCTGGCACAGCAGACCCCCTGCCTGATTTTGGATGAGCCGACCAATCATCTGGATATCAAGTATCAGCTGTGGCTGATGGATATTGTCAAAAATCTGGATTGTACTGTGATTTCCGCGGTGCACGATCTCAATATCGCTGCGATGTACTGTGATCGTCTGTATGCCATGAAGCAGGGAAAGGTTATTGCGCAGGGTACACCGCACCAGTTGCTGACCCCGGATCTGATTCGGGAGCTGTACGAGGTGGATGCCGAGGTCATCACTGATCGAGAAGGGCAGATGCGTATTTTATACCATTCATACTGCCGGAAGGAGTCATAAGTCCATGAAAAAAATCGTGATTCTTGCCTGTCAGAAGGCAAATACTGTCTGCACAGGGGCGGGCTGTCTGAAAGCGTTCAATCAGAAAACCAAAAGTTTTGCCCGGTATCAGAACGAGGAAATCGAGCTGGAAGCATTTTTTCGCTGCAATGGCTGTGACGTCTGGGACGATGGGATGCAGGAAAAGCTGGAGCGATTGATTTCTCTTCAACCGGATGCAGTGCATATGGGTATCTGTACCAAATACAAGGATGGTACTCGATGCCCGACCATAAAGCGAATAGTAGATGCTCTTTCTGAAATCGGTGCAGTACCTGTAGATGGAACTCACTAAAGAAGAAAAAATGAAGCAGGGATGACTTTTCGAGTCATTCCTGCTTTTTACTTTCATCACCCACCAAACACAAGGTCCATTCTGTACCGCAAAAGGTGGGGATTTTTGTACCCTCTCACGGTGGTTTTCCTCGGCAGCTCCCTGTATAATATGGATACAAGGTTAGAACAAATACAGCAAAGGAGCAAGTAACATGAAAAAAGCAATCCATGTAAAAATAAAACCAAGCCTTGAGCAGTTTTGCAGAGAAAAAAAGAGGGAGCTGTGGGCCGCGGCGAAAGCACTGCAGATGGATGTTACCTTCAAATACGCAGGACGGATTTTAAATCTGGACGAGGTTTTGGAGGAGCTGTACTGTCACGGCGGCAGTCCCAAAAAACAGCTGGAGCTTCAGGAATTTGTGCTTCGCTTCATCGAAAGCGCCTTTACCTTTATGGAAGTACACGAGGACGATTTTGAATTTGATCTCACAAGTAGCGTAGGAGGGAAGTAACATGAGCAATGCAGTCATGATCGAAAATAGCAGAACCGGATACACGCCCAGACAGTGCGGCAGAACCTTCACCGTCGGTGAGCTGATTGAATTTTTGGAGCAGTTTGACGAGGAGCTGCCGGTTTACCTGAGCAACGACAACGGTTATACCTATGGCAGCATCAGTGAGAGCTGCATGGAGGAAAGAAAGATCGAAGAATAAGCGAAAAAAGTGCCTTCCTCCCAGCCAACAGGCAGAAAAGGGGCCTCTAATATGGGCAGAGGGACACAATACACCGGCCGAATGTGCAGCGATAGGTAGGAATTTTGAGCGGCAAAAAAGGGTCGTCACACGAAAAAAACGTGTGACGACCCTGATTTTTGTCGCGGAAAGTGTTCTCTTACAGAAGAAGGAAATAGAGAGCAGCAGCGAATTTATAGAAACTGCACAACATAGGCACAAAAAGGAAAGCTGGAACGAGGAATAAATAAGCCCTTGCCAGCCACCCGCCGCGAGCTCAAAGCCCAGAGCAACAAAAAAGCCTGGACGCGAACTGCGTCCAGACTCAGTCTGGTGCCGGTGGCGTGGAACTGGTACGTTCCAACGCTATTTTCTACCATGAAAGCAGGATGTAAAAACAGGGCCATCACCCGATTTTTTTGAGTGATAGCCCTGCTTTTTTTGTTTGGTTTTTCGGTCCCGCTGCATCATAGATGGGGGAATGGTAGCCGCATCCCAAGATTAGATGGCTACACTATACCTATTACACTCTCTGTTTGCCTTTTTTGACCGATTTGGTCATTTTGATCTTGTTTGGCTCCCAGACAAGGATCTCGGACAGGTCACAATCGAGTGCCTCACAGATTTTGTCCAGCTGATCCAAGCTCACCCGATCGAGTGCATCGTTGTACAGTGCGCTGATGGTATTCAGACGGATGCCTGTGGCACGCGAGAGGTCGGTCCTTGTGATGCGCAGCTCTCCCAGTTTCCTTGACAACAAACTTTTGATCATGTTGATCGTCTCCTTTTTCTAAAATATACTATTTCGACTCTGTTTTTGTCCCTTTTTTGTTAGAAACAGGCAGAATCTGATAACTTCATACCATATTATGGAAGTTACAGAAGATTTCAGAAAAAAGAAAAAGCCCCTTGAAAGGGGCTTGAATGGTTATTTATCAGGGAAAAGATCAGATCGCAGAAGGATTTCCACCGTTGCAGGGGTTTTGCTTTTCTTCTCGGCAAAGACAAACACTTTGTCGACGTACTGTCGCAGAAGTGCAGCCTGTTCGGATGGCTGCAGGAGGGATAGACGTGTCAATCTTTGCGGAACTGTTTCGCTCTCCTCCATGTTTGTGGGCGGTAGGTGATCCAGCGTGTCCAGTGTAGCTGTAAGGACCTCCTTTTCCTGTTTTAATTTGGTGAGTGTTTCGCTGACCTCCTCAAACTCGATGCCCTCTGATAACAGGTTCATCAGGTTTTTGATCCGAAAGTTGACAGCCTGCAGTCGCTTGGCAGCGGATTCTCGCTGCCTCTGGGTGAGCTGCTGGTTCCTTTGGGAATCGTTTTGCAGCTGTTGGGATACCTTTTGCAAAAACTCTGGACTATAGATACGACTTTGCAGCAGCTCGATGATCTGAGTCTCCAATTCTTCGGCGGGAATGTGCCGAGCAGTACAGCTGTGTTTCCGCCAGCTGTTGGAGCATACATAATAGAAGTGGGCTTCTCCTCGGACAGTTTTGCAGTTACCATACATCCGCGCTCCGCAGTTTGCGCAGAACAATTTTCCGGACAGGAGGTAGACCTTTTGACCATGCTGCTGGAGATTCATCTTGCGGTTTTGTACCATGATCTGCTGGACCTTGTCAAAGGTTTCTCTGTCGATCAGTGCGGGGCATCCACCTGGGATGCGGATAATCTCGGAGGGATCCTTGGTTGCATGGTAGTTGCGGGTGCCGTCCCGCTTGCGTTTGGCCGCACGGTTAAAGGTGTATATCCCGATGTACTTTTCGTTGCGCAATAGCTCAAACAATGAGTTTTTGCCGAAAGGCTTGCCGTACTTGGTGCGGTAGCCTAAACCAGTCAGCTCATTGATAATCAGGTTGTAGCCCCATCCGCTGGCATATCGCCGGAAAATCAGCTGGACGATCGGCGCCTCCCGTTCATCAATGACGAGCTTCTTGCTTTCCGGATCGACCTTGTAACCAAGAGCCGGTACACCGCCGGTGAATTTGCACTGGTAGGCGTTTTCTTTTAGTCCCTTCATGACCTCCTGCGAAAGGTTGTCCGAGTAAAATTCGTTCATGCCGGCAATGATGATGAGCATGAGTTTGCCTTCCGGCGTGCTTTCCAGCCGTTCCGTCACGCTGATGAGTTCGATCCCCATGTCCTCCAGACTGTTTTTGTATTCCAATACTTCCAGCGTGTTTCGTCCAAAGCGGTTGAGCTTGTGGACCAGAATCACCTCAAATCCACCGTCCGAGGCGTCGGCGATCATCTGCAAAAACTGTTCGCGGTTTTTGGTTCGCTTTCCGCTCTGGGCACGGTCGGCATAAACGTGAACCATCTCGTACTGGTATTGACGGGCATAGTAGGTGCAGGCACGCACCTGGGCGTCGATGGACTCCTCGCGCTGCATATCCGAGCTGTATCGGGCGTAGATCACTGCCTTTTTCATGGGAGCATCTCCTTTGGTGTTGCTTGTAAAATACGGCCGTTGTGAGCAGTATAGCGCAGCGGACGCTATTTTGTCCCTGATTTGATAGAAAGGCGTGAAATCAGGTGTCAAATTCACAGACGTCTGTGAATTTAGCATAGCAAAAGGGGAGGAAATATCCCATAGCAACCAGCTTTCCGGCAGAGGCGCGAATGTTTCTGTCGAAAAGCGATAGTTCCTAACAAAAACGGTACGCAGCAATAAAAAAGCGGTATACTTGCCTCAACAGAAATGAGGTGAGGATATGTGCAGCAGAGAGGAGCTGCTCCGGCAGCTGATCGCAGAGGCCTCCGTCTTGACCGATGAAGAGGTCGAGGAGGTGCTGGAGTACGCAAAACGGGAGTTCGAAGCAGCGGTGGAGGAGAGAAATGATACTAAAAAAGTCTCTACAAAATGATGTAGAGACTTTTTTTAGTCTAAATATTTTGTTTGTTCTGTAAAAAATCAGTTGGAAGTTGCAGTGATTCTAATCGTAAGGCGGTTGCTACTTTTTGGAAATCCTGATTTACAATCTCATATGCTTTAGGTAAGCATTCATCAATAGTTTGGCGAGCATCTTCTTGGTTGAGTTGTTCCTTAAAATAAACATTAAACTCCATTATCGCAGATAAATCAAAAAGAATGGGATCATTAGTAGCATCTTTAAAGCTAATAGAAAACTTAATCTTGGCATTATCTATTTTGTCTGATGAAGGCATCCAAAAGCCAACATTAACATTTATAGTTAAAGATACTTGAGTTTTAGCTGGAAGTTTATTCATTAAGTGAAAATCCTGGAAATAAGAGGTAGAAAGATCAACAGTTCGGGACATATACACTCTCTCCTTTATATAAAGCTGTATTAGTTTCAATAAGACTATCTGATTTATCGAACGATGAAGGATTTATAAACTGAATCTTCTTTTGTATATGATAAGAGGCTGTCCATATAGCACTATATGAAACAAGCGTAATATAGGGTGTAGTTGTCTCTAATTTGGACAAATATGTTTCATAGTCTTCGATGTCTACATCGAGGAATTCCCCCTTTGCAGGGAGGTCTAATTCATCTAAATCATGAGTTGAAACTTGTTTGAAAGATTCTGTACATGTTTTGTAGTTACGAACAACAATGATGTGTTCCAAAGAATTAGTTGTAATGCTATAAACAGAGACCTTATTATGAATAAGGTCTATCAAATCCTGATTGGAAACTTGGGATAGTATCCATCGTTGTTCATTTCGTATTTCACAACAATAAGCTAGAAATCGCTGCCCTTTTTCAGATTTTAAAACAAATAAGATGAGATAACCGTCTTCATAAAATACTTCTTCGACAGAAAGATTTCCATAATTAGGTACATTTTCAAAGTATGGATTTGGAATTTTCATCTATTTGCACCTCCTTAAATGATACATGAGGAGTTGCTCCTTCATATAACCACCAATCAACATGAGATTTATAACTTTTTCGTCGTTCCCGTTCTTTTGTTAATTGGGATGGACCATAGGAAGGAGTAGTAATTCCTTTTGCAAGTATTGCTTTAGGTTCATATCTAGTGAAAAAATTCAGTCTTTTGATGGCATCTTTTTCAGCTTGATAGCAAGATAATGAATAACTTCCAATGTCTTGTGGTTTATCATTATCAGCTTCCTTTAGTCCAGGATGCATTTGGTACTCTTCGTATGTAGTTAAAAAAGCCTTCGGTTCAATTTTCCCCCATTTGCAAACACGGTATACTTCCAGTTCTTGTTCTTTAGCACCTTCTGGTAGTAATTCTACAGGAAAATAAGCAGGAAACTTTTTCTTCAAAATGTTTCTATCCATAAAAGTTACTCCCTTATCATTATAATATCATAGGGTATAAATAGTGTAAACAATAACAAAATACAAGAAAAACTATTTTTCTTGTACATGTTTTTATAAGTCGTCAAAACTACTAATAAGATATTTTAAAAAGAATCAACCCAATAGTAATTATCGGCTTTGGTACAGAGGTCTTTAGGAGCAATGACTTTAGAGCATACTGCAGAGGATACAGCATCTGTGCAGGATATTATTTTTGAGGATCCTGTCAAACATTGTTCAATATCAATAGGAGTTTTAGCTGTACTTGTACGTTCTTTAAAGATACTTATGTAGCGAGTAGTGTCAAATGAAAGTGATGATGAATTTTCAGCTAGACGTTGAAAGTCAACAGGATGATTAGAATAACCCCAATGAAAGCTATGAAACAGGAAACGGCTATTTTCGATAGAATATCGTTCGTCAGCTGCCAGATATATCATTACAGCTATAGATTCAATGGTGCCCATATTGATAGTTTTGACAGGGAGTGGATAAGATCGTATAAAATTATAAAGAGAAAATCCAGAATTTAAATCACCACCCTCGCTTGATAGGTATAAAGTGATTTGATCATCTCCACCTTGGTAGTTTCTTAAAATAGTTTGAAAAATGCCTAATAAGCTATTTGCTGATCTAAATGTTACAGGACCAAAAAAATGAATAGAATGGTTCATGATATATAACCTCTTTTCTAATTGCTTTAGAGGATAGGAGCCCGATAGCGGCTTTTTTATTGAGATGGAAACAGTAGGAGTTATTTTCCATCTCTTTCCGACACAACAAATCGAATATAGCTCAGGACCTTTTTTATCTCATCATCCGTCAGCGATTCAGCAAACTCGATCAGCTGTTTTTGGGGTGAGGAAGGAAAACGAATAGTAATAAAAATATTAGTCCTTTTCTGTGAACGTTTTGTTTTCCTCTTTTAAAAACCAAAGATAGTGAAGGATTTTTTCAATATCTTTGTCTGGTAAAGATGTTGAAAAATCTATAAGTTTTTCTTGTGATGGTGTGAGATTTGATGCTTGAGGAATATACTTCTCGTCATTTTTCAAATCATCAAAATCAAAACGAAGATCTTTGGGTTTCAAGCCATGTTGTGTAATATCCAGCTGTTCTACAGGTATTTCATATTCAGTGGCAAGGTTCAGTATATTTAGCTTGTTTATGTTAGAGATTCGGGCTCCTAAAATAATTTTGGACGGTTTAATGAAATCGATTAAAACACCATTCGTAGAAGTTGGAAGTGGAACATTTTCGTTCCACTCACTAAGTTTGTTAGGAGAAATCACCAATCGCCATTCTTCTTCAGATTGCCAATTAAGAAGTTTACTAGTAAGGCAAGAGTGCATGATTCTTATTTTATTTGATAAAGTGCTTGGGGAAGATAAAAAAATCTTTACAATATCAGGAAGTTCTAAAACATAGTTTACTGGAAAAAGAAAATCAAGAAATTTATCGAAATGTGATGTATCATACTCTAAACATATCCCTTGGTAATTTTCACTATAATTGTACCACATACAGGCGTTGATGTTACTAGTTGTAAAGCAAGCTATTCTAAAGAGATAAAGGAGCTGATTGAAAACAAGATGAAGGTCCAAGATTTGTCTTTTCGTAACTGATCCTAACGGTGCTTTATCAATTTTACATTCTTTGATAGTGTTAAAATTTTCTGTGGGGTATAGATAATTAAGAAATTCTTCGTCATTTCGAGCTGACAAAATAGAGGTGGAATCATAGGGGTCATTTAGTTGCTTTTGATGGGAAAGATAAATTTTCCCTTTCAACTCTGCACGAATATGCTCTAAATTATTTACTGGACGATATCGATACAAATGAGAAGGTAAATGGTAATATTTTAGATTATTAGCAATCTGAATATTCTCTTCATTGGAAGAAGTATATAAATTAATAAATTCCTTTACCCATTCTCTGTCTTCCATAACTAGTCTCCTATCTTTTCTCGTGCTTGCTTTTTAAACTGGGCATATTCCAAAATATCCAGTACTTGTTCCTCTGGTAATTTGGATGCAATTTCATAGAGCTTTTTTAGAGAAGCAGCTTTATTTTTAGACAACGGCAATAAATCATTGCCGTTGTTTTCTATTTCTGGGGATATTTTACGACCTAAAAGATAATCAATGGAGCAATCAAGATAATCTGCAATAGATTCAAGTTTATCAATTGATGGCATCTGTCCCTTTTTTTCAAGGTCATATATAAAGTTACGGCTAATTTGGCAACTTTCCAGCAGAGTTTTTATCGTGATTTTTTTAGCTTTGCATAATGCTTTGATGGTATTAGATAACTGTATATTATTCATAAATTGTGACCTCAAAAATTGTGAAAAATACAAATTTTACAGTAATTAATGTAAAAACATTGAAATACAGTAATAAATGTATTATAATGTAACTGTGGTTAAGAAAAGAAAACAAAAAGGAGTAGAAAAGATGGATCGACTTGTAAGGAAAGTCAATCAAATATCTCCATCTTTTGTTTTCAGCCTAATTTTACAACTAAATTGTATCACAAAAGTGAAGTGAGTACAAGTAAAGCAAACTAACAGGAGGTGAAGTGAATGGAGTTCTTGACTTGTGAAGAGGTATCTCAGAAAACCGGATTTGCGTTGACAACCATTTGGAAGTGGATCCGACAAAAGAAACTTCCAGCATATCGGTTTGGAAGAAACTACAAAATCAAAGAATCGGATTTAAACGAATTTTTGAAAACAAGAAAGACTTGCTGAGGTGCAACCATGAATCCAAACGAGAAAATAACTCATAAAGTTTCCGCCGAGGCCGCTGGACGATTTGAAAGATGGATGACAGAAGCCGAAGAAAGGTGGAGGAAGGGTGTACTTATAATTTCAGAAGAAAATATTGACATTCTTGATGTAGATACTTTAGCGGGACATCAACTGGACAAATGGTTTGAGAGCACTAAAGACAGAAATCTCACGGATTCTCAGTTTTTGGTAGAAAAGCTCTTAGTGATGGCAACTATAATAACGTGGAGCAATCATTATCAAACTGCTGCTCGTAGCGGTGAAGCAGGAATAATGGCTTTATGCAATTTTGTCAGAGATCAAGCACTGCAAGAGGTGCCTGAAAAGGCGCGTCAATGTTTATCTGAATCTATTCTACCAACCAAGGAGGTAAAACAAAATGGGACTAAACCCGACAAAAGCTGCCAGTAACATCTTCTGTCAGAAAAGGAAAGAGGCAGCGAAGTTTAACGACCGGCTCAACAGCCGCGAAGGAGCATCCGAGCTGATCGGTGTTTCACCGTCCGCACTGGCTGACTACGAGCTGGGGATCACCAAGGTTGTGCCGGTGGATGTTGTCATTAAGATGGCAGAGGTTTACAACGCGCCGGAGCTTCTCTCCTACTATTGCCACAACGAGTGTCCGTTGGGGGACCTGTGTTATCAGGAGCCAAAGCTCAAGACACTTGATAGGGCGGTCGTCCAGTTTCTGGCATCGATGCAGCTGGGAGAGGACGCAGGTGCGCAGCTGCTCTCCATCGTAGCGGATGGAAAGATTACACCGGACGAGTATGGACGTCTGGAACAAAGTATGATGCTGCTGGACAACATCGCCCACTGCATCGCAGAGCTGCAGCTGAGAATCAGGAAAGGAGCATAGCAGATGGAATTTAAGATTGAGCTGAAAACCCACGACGGCAAGCCGGTACCGCCGGATGCTAAGTTTGAGCCCCAGCAGGATGCCTGCCGGATTGTAGCGGAAGCGGTGCTTCGGCAGCGGTCCGGAGAGAAAGTAAATCCACCGCAGAAAGAGGAGAGATAATTTGAAGCGAGCTATTTTTGTGATCTGTCTTTGCTTGCTGGCCGGTGGCTGTGCCTCAAGGGAGGTTATCGAAGATGCAGATCCAGCCTCGGAGCAGGAGCAGATCATCCTGACACTGGCAGAAGAGCCGATCCCCTGTATATGGCAGCCGGTGAGCATCCAAAAGGAGCTGCCAAAGAAAGTGGAACAGAAGGTTTACCGCGATATTCCCTTGTCCCATGAGCTTCAGGATGCAGTGGACAAGGTCTGCGAGGAATACAAAGTGCCGCCGGAGGTGCTGTTTGCAGTGATGGAGGTTGAGAGCGGTTATCAGGTGGATGCCCGCAACGGGCAGTGCATCGGCTTGATGCAGATTCACACCATCAACCTGCCGTACCTACAGGAAAAGATCGGCGTGGACAACCTGAGCGACCCAGTCCAGAACATCCGTGCAGGGGCTTACCTGCTGGGAGGTTATCTGCAAAAATACAGCCTGTCCGACAGCCTGATGGCATACAACCTCGGCGAGGGCGGCGCAAAGAAGCAGTGGGCGCAGGGGATACATGAAACAGCCTACACCAGAAAGGTGCTGGCGGCAATGAAAGGGAGCGGCCGTAATGGAAGTTTTTGATCTGCTGTATCTGTTGGCTCTGCCGACCGTTTTGCTGTTTGCTCTGTGTGGCTCTTACGGTCTGATGGCAGCAGGAGAGCAAATAAAAAAGGCTCTTGCAAAACGCAAAAGCCAGTACATAAAAAAAGAAAAGACTGAACGCTTTGGCCGGTGTAACAGTCTTTTCTCCAACATGGTGGACTAGGAAATAGTCCACCTCCATCATAACTGATTTTGGAAGAAAAATCAAGGGAGGAATCATAATGCGTGACTGGATAAGCGAAGATGAACGCTATGACCCACAGTGTCAGGACGTCGAGCAGGAGCGATGCAGCTGCTGCCATGAGCTGGTGCCGGTAGATGAGCTAAAGCACTTTTTCGGCGGCGATCAGGTCTGTGCCGAGTGTCTGGGGAACTATCTGCGGGAGCAGGGAGAGGAGTTCACCGAGGATTTTGTCAAGGAGAACGAGGACGACTATCTGCTGTCCTGGTGGGACACGCTCGACAAAAGCGACCGTGTCACCTATCTGAAAACCTTGTATCAATCGCTGCGCCTCACTCGAGCAGAGGAGCTTGCGGAAGATCGAAGGGAGTACTGCCGCCAATCGCAGTACTTCCCAAGTTTTGTGGAGGAGAGGCTATGCTGACGCGAAAAGAGTGGCTCAAAGCAAGACAGAAAGGGATCGGCGGCAGCGATGCCGCTAGTGTCCTCGGAATCTCTCCATGGAAAACAAACGTGCAGCTTTGGGAGGAGAAAACCGGCATCACAGAGCCGGAGGACATTTCAGAGAAAGAGGTCGTCCGCTTCGGCAAAGAATCCGAAGCAGCCATCCGCCAGCTGTTCCAGCTGGATTTTCCAGAATATCAGGTTTCCTATGATGAGTTTGGGATGATTGCAAACGAACCAGATTGCCCGTTTATCTTTGCAACGCTCGACGGAGAGCTGACCGACAAAAACGGACGCAAGGGAATTTTGGAAATTAAAACAACCGAGATACGGCGGCCCATCGACTGGAAGAAATGGAAAGGGCAGGTGCCGGACTATTACTATGCACAGATTGTCCATCAGCTGCTTGCCACCGGATATGATTTTGCCATCCTCAAGGCACGGATTCGGGAACGGCGCGATATATTTGGTGAGTTTGGCTGGAGCGTGATAGTGCGGCATTATCTCTTTGAGCGCAGTCCATTGCTTGAGGATATTGCATATCTGAAAGAAAAGGAAATCGCCTTTTGGAGGGCTGTACAGACAAAAACCAGACCGGCGTTGATTCTGCCGGAACTTTAAAGGAGGGGTACAGATGGAAGTGAGACTGACACCGGCGATTGAGCAGATCATTCCACCACAGATCAGCTTTAACTTTGAGGAGATCAGGGCAGAGCTTGCACAGAAGCTGCAGGTCTATCAGAACATGGTTGTCACCGAGGACGGCGTCAAAGAAGCAAAGGCGGACAGAGCAAGACTCAATAAGTTCAAGGCAGCCCTGTCTGACAGCAGAAAATCTGTCAAAGAACAGTGGAACCAGCCGCTCAGCGACTTCGAGGACAAGATGAAGGAGCTTGAGCAGATGGTGGATGCGCCGATCGGCGCCATCGACCGGCAGGTGAAGTCCTTTGAGGAGCTCAAAAAGCAGGACAAGCGGCAGGCCATAGAGCAGTTTTTTGCAGAGAGTGTCGGGGATTTGGAGGAGATTTTGCCGCTGCAAAAAATCTGGAACAACCGTTGGCTCAATGCAACCTACCCGATGAAGGACATCGAGAAGGAACTGCTGGAAAGGATACGAAAGACCCACAGCGACTTACAAATCATCGTGGCTATGCGGCTGCCCTGTACCGAGCAGATGCTGTCCGCCTATCTGGACACGCTGGACATGAGCAGAGCGATGGAGGAAAAACACAAGTACGAGCAGGCACAAAAAGCCAGAGAAAAGGTAACAAAACCGCAGGAAGAAGATGTTCCACAATCTGCACCGGCCATTGTTGAAAAGAAGGTGCAGCAGGCGATCCCAGAAAATGAGCGGACAGAGCAGCAGACAAAGCAAGCCGGAGAAGTGAAGATTCTGGATTTTCGTGTATGGGTCACACCGGAGCAGATGCAGGCGCTCAAAGACTTTCTGCTCCAGAATCATATCCGATACGGGAGGGTTAAGTAATGGCAAACAGTTTGGCAAAAGGCGAGAAGAAGCAGACGTTCAGTGTCTTTCTGACGCAGGACGCCATCAAAAAGAAGATCAATGAGGTGATCGGCGGCAAGGGCGGTCAGCGGTTCATGACGGCGATCCTGTCCGCAGTCACCAACTCCCCAGCGTTGCAGGAATGTGAGCCTATGTCCATTCTTAACTGTGCGTTTCTGGGTGAAGCACTGAACCTTTCTCCCTCTCCGCAGCTGGGACAGTACCATATGATTCCATTTAAAAAAAGGATTTCTAAAAAAGGAGAGGAACCAAGATATATTACTATAGCCCAGTTTGTTATTGGATACAAAGGTCTTTATCAACTGGCTATCAGGTCGGGATACTATAAAAAAATCAATATACAATCTATCAAAGAAGGTGAACTTAAACACTTCGATCCGCTCAATGAAGAGATCGAGGTAGAGCTGATACAGGATGAGCGGCAGCGGGAACAGGCAAGAACCATCGGCTATTATGCGATGTTTGAGTATCGCAATGGATTCCGCAAGGCGATGTACTGGAGCTATGAGAAGATGCAGGCACACGCCGATCAGTACTCTCAGGCATACAGCGCTGAAGCACACAGACAGCTACTTAATGGTGAAATTCCTCAGGAAGATTTGTGGAAGTATTCTTCCTTCTGGTATAAGGATTTTGATATGATGGCTCATAAAACCATGCTGCGTCAGCTGATTTCCAAGTGGGGCATCATGTCCACCGAGCTGCAGATGGCAATGGAAAATGACATGGCAGCGATCAGAGATGACGGTACTCCGGAATATGTGGATAACGCTGATCTGAACCCTCAGCCGGTAGCGGAAGCACAGTCTACGGAAATTCCACCCAATAACGAGGCAGACAGCATGGAAGATGACTTTTTTGCAGGATTAGAACCACCACCGCAGGCTGAGCCTGCACCCTATTCGTGCAGATAAGACGGTACTTTACGCCGCTTTTGAATCCCACGCAGGTGGCGCGATGGTAGCCGCACTCGTCAAGGGAAATCACAGAAAGAAGAAAGGAGGACGGGACAATGCACGAAGGATGGCTTCCTGGATATATACAGGACTATGACGGACAGGCTCTGACTTTGGTTGTCCCGTTTTCTGATGCAGAGTATTTACAGACCCACGATGTGACCGAATGTTCTGTGCGGGTCGAGGACGGACGCAAAATCAGCGCCGTCCAGCGCCGCAAGATCTATGCGCTGCTTCGAGATATTGCCGACTGGACAGGGTATGAGCCTCAGGAGCTGAAGGAACTGATGAAATATGATTTCCTCTCCCAGTGTGAGGATGGGACGCAGTATTTTAGCCTGTCCGATGCAGACATGACGACAGCCAGAAACTTCATCACCTATCTGATTGAGTTTTGTGTCGTCCATGCAGTCCCTTGCAATGTCAGCTTACTTTTGCAGTGTGAGGACATCGAGCGATATTTATATGCCTGTGTTGCTCACCGACGCTGTGCAATCTGCGGAAAGAAAGCGGACATTCACGAGGTGGAGCGCGTCGGCATGGGCAGAGATCGCAGGAAGATGCATCACGAAGGCCAGCTGGTGCAGCCGCTGTGCCGGCAGCATCATGGGGAAGTGGATCAGCTCGGACAAAAGAGCTTCGATAAAAAATACCACCTGCAGGGGATTCGGCTGGACGCCACCCTCTGCAAGATTTTGAAGTGGAAGAGGTAGCACAATGGCACGTCCACAAAAGGAAGGGCTTGAGTACTTTTCTTTGGATGTGGATTTTTTCTCGGATCGCAAGATCAAGATTTTAAAAGGCAGGTTTGGTGCCGACGGCATTACATACTATTTATACCTGCTGTGTGAGATTTACAAGGGACATGGCTATTACCTCGATGTGGATGATGATTTTGACTACATCACATCCTCCGAGCTGGGTATGAGCCCAGAGAAAATAGGACAGATGCGGAAATTCTTATTGGAACGGTCACTGTTTGATAACAAACTTTTTCAGTCGGACACTATCCTCACGTCCACCTCCATACAGAGACGATTTCAGATGGCAGTAAAGTCCCGTGCCACAAAAAATCCGATCGTCGTCAATGCAAAGTTTTGGCTTCTTTCAAAAGAAGAAACGCAAAGCTTTATTAAAGTGCAGCCTTTTTTCAGTAATTCCAAGAAAAACGGCAGTTATTCCGAGAAAAACCCTTGTAATTCCGAGAATTATGACACAAAGAAAAGTAAAGAAAATAATGTAGTAGTTGTTGTACACGCGCGCGAGGAAATCTCTCGCTGTTTTGAGCAGAACATCGCACCGATGATACCGGCGGTAGAACGGGAGATCGGTGCTTATCTGGAAGAAAAACAGGTTTCTCCCGAGCTGATGCAGGCGGTCATCGAGTACTCAGCGCTGTCAGGAGCCAAAAGCTGGCGGTATGTAGCGGCGGTGTTGGACAGCTGCCTGCGGGAGGGTATCACAACGGTGGAACAGTTTGCAGCAAAGGGAAAGACTGCAAAGCTCACCCGTAAAGAAAAGCAGCAGTCTTTGCCGGAACGAAGCTCCTCGATCGACTTTGAGGAGATCCAGCGCTACATCACCTATGGGAAAACAGGGGACGGTTAACACGATATTGTGTCCCCTCGAGCTTGCTTTTGGCAAGGAGTGAAAGAAGGAGCAAGATGGAAAAAGAAAATCAAAAGAGACGATGTAAGTTATTTTACTGCGACCGCAGAAGGGGAAGCTATTGCTGTGCCGACTGCGGATATAAAGGTTGCAAAGGAGTACACTGCAAAAACCCCTGCCTGAATGACCCGAGCGTATGCGGTCAGGTCGATATAAACGAAGGTGAACGTCCATGTCAAAACGCCAGCAACAGCAAGTAGAAAAGCGTTCGGCGGGATTTATGGCCGAGTTTAAGAAGCTGATGTACCGCCATCAGTCATGGGAGGTATGGAGGGATTTCTGCACACTGGCAGCCTGTTCCATCGCAAACGCGGTGGACAAGCGCCACTTTGAGGTGCGGGAAAAGCTCTATCTGGACACCATCAAACGATACAACAAGGACGAGCAGCAGGTGTTTCCGGCGCTCTTTGCCGAGACGGTGCTGGAGCTGGAACGCAATCCTGACCAGGACTTTTTGGGAAAGATGTTCATGCAGCTGGAGCTGGGCAACCACTGGAAGGGGCAGTTTTTCACCCCGTACAATATTTGCCACCTGATGGCGCAGCTCAATCTGGACGGGCAGAAGGAAAATCTTGAGCGGAAAGGATGGATTAGCGTCTGTGACTGCTGCTGCGGCGCCGGCGCAATGCTGATTGCCTTCGCCAACGTCTGCCGGTGGGAAAAGATCAACTACCAGCAGGACGTTTTGTTTGTGGCACAGGACATCGACCCGACGGCAGCGTATATGTGCTATATCCAGCTTTCGCTGCTGGGATGTCCAGGGTATGTCAAGATCGGCAATGCACTGAGCGAACCGCTGGTGGCGGGTGAGGAGGACCAGGAGTGCGTCTGGTGCACACCGATGTACTTTTCACAGGTTTGGCATCTGCGAAGAATGTTTGAGCAGTTTCGAGCAGTGCTTCCGGAAGAAAAGCCAAAAGAAGAGCAAAACGTTATTATCTATCTGAAACAGGGAAAATCACAGACGTCTGTGATTTCAGGAGGTTTATCAACGATGACAGAATTACATAAACAGATGGGACAGTACGGAAAAGAAACTTTGGAATATTGTGTCGGTCAAAAATTGCTGGAGGTGTGTGCGGACAGCAACGCTGCGGAGCTGGTCGAGAAGGACCTCACCGTCAAGGGAATGTCGCTTGCTGACTGCGCGAAGAAGTTGCAGTCCTACGCCCGAAACCATCAGAAGGGTAATTTCTTCTGCATGACCGACGAAACAGCCGAAAAGCTGATCTGTGAGTTTTACGGGATTGAGCGGTCACCGCAGCCGGTCTGCGAGACGGAGCAGAAATCGGAACCGGTCAAAGAGGAAACAAAAACGTCCAAGGCAATCAGCTTTTCGCTGGAAGATTTGTTGTAGGGCAAAGGAGGCAGCAATATGCGTTTGGCAGAAAAAAGAGCATTGATGGCACTTGCCTTTGATCCAGCACCGGCAATAAAGGTGGCGCAAACAGATTCGATCAGCTACGGATCATACCGTTACACCAGAATAAATTATCTTGCTTCGGCAAGGGCAGAGGGTGACCTGCTGATCCTGACCATTTACACCCACAACGGCAAACCGCTGTACAGAACCTTTCAAAAACCGGCGGAGCTGGTTTCCCAGTTTACAAATCGGGACAAACCCAGCGATGCTACCCTGTACTCTGCTTTTAGCATATATAACGGGAAGTACCACATGACAGCAGAGGACACCAACCTTGTGCGGGTATGGTGCAAAAATAACGCACCGTTTTCGTTTTTCAGCACAGGGGAAAATGGTATCCAAATCCTGAGGGATTATCAGAGAAAGGTTCGGGAAACCGATCTGAACCGGAGACGTGACAAAATCCGAAAGCAGGTTGACGAGGTGATGAAGGAGATTCGTCCGCTGCCGCAGGCGGTGATAGATTGGGTTCGGGACGACCTGATGAAGGAGTACCGGTATTTCTTCTATGACTACCAAAAGGGAAAACGGATGCAGAAAGGGACCTGTTCCTACTGTAAACAGGTGGTAGAGATCGAGGGTGTAAGGCACCGCGGCGTCGGCGAATGTCCGCATTGTCACAGCAGAGTGACCTTTATTGCAAACCGAAAGTTTAGCGGTGCGGTCGCAAGGATCCATGATGAAAGCGAATTTTCTTTCCTTCAGCCGACGAAGGACGGCTGGTGCGCCAGATATTTTCGGGTGTCGTCCGACTTGTGGGGAAAGAAAGGACTGCTGAAAGATGATCCATACACCCTGCACGAGACCGGACGTTATTTTTACAGCCTGAGCCAAAACCGATTCACCGGCTTTTATGAATGGCAGAACTTTTTCCAGACGGGCGAATACCGCTTCTGTGAGGTGGAGGAACGCTTTGCCTGTACCTGCCGCATCTATCCTGGTTCCTTTGACATCATCCGCAGGCAGGACCCACGGCTTCGTTATATCCCACTCGAGGAGATCACCGGACACATCAAGGCGGATGCCTGCCGGCTGATCGAATCGTGCTGGAAGTCGCCGATGCAGATGGAGTACTTTGCAAAGATGGGATTGTGGAGGATGTTGGAAGAAACACTGAGCCGCTATGGACACCAGATGCCTCAGGGGAAAACGCCGCAGGAGGTATTTGGATTTTCCGGACAGCCGCTCAGAGAGATTCTCAGTATCAATCCAAGCTGGAAAGATCTGGAGGTCTATCGGAAAATCACTGTGCAGCAGAGCGTGAACCTCGATGTGTTCCGTCGGCTCGTTGCAAGGCTCGAGTTTCCTCACCGGCTGCCGGAAGTTTCGCAGTACCTTTCGCTGCAGAAAATTGAAAACTATCTGGACAAGCAGGAATCGCTGTGTGGAAGAGAAATTCCGGACATCCTGCTCGGCGACTGGCTGGATTACCTGAACGCCTGCAAAAAGCTCGGCTATGATTTGAAGGATGATCGTGTATTACGGCCGAAAAAGCTGGCTGAAGCTCACGACGCTGCGCTGGTTCTGATAGCAGAAAAAGAGCAGGAAAAAACAGTCAGCGGTATTTTGCAGGCAGCCAAAGCCCTCAAAGAGTACGAGTGGGAAAAAGACGGACTGTTCATCCGACCCATCGGCTCGCTCAAAGAGCTGGTGGAGGAAGGAAGTAAACTCAAGCACTGTGTTGCCAGATATGCAAAAAGCTATGCCGAGGGCAGCCGCAAGCTGTTTTGCATCCGTCGTCAATCCGACCCAGACACCCCATACTACACGCTGGAACTGGGAAAAGAGGACAATCTGGTACAGTACCGCGGCTACCGCAACGATGCAGAGAACAAATACCAGCCGCAGGAGGAAGTCAGAAAGTTTGTAGCACAGTGGATGAAAAAGATCGTCGAAGCCAAAAAGGACAAGAAACAGCGCGTCAGAGTGACAGCAGCATAGGAGGAGCAATATGTACGAGATGGAAAACATCAGCTTTGAAGAGATCGAGTCGGGAAACCGTTTGCAGCAGCTGGCAGTGGAGATTATCACCTTTGACCGGCAGGCCAAAATTACAGCGGTCAGCTGCGCGATCGAAATAGGGGAGCGCCTGCTGGAGGCAAAGGACCTTGTTCCTCATGGAGAATGGGGAAAGTGGCTTAAAGAGAACGTCAATTACAGCCAATCCACCGCCAACAACTTGATGCGGCTGTACAAGGAGTACGGAAACAATCAGGGCAGCCTGTTTACCACCGTGACAAATTCCCAGGCGATTATGAATTTGGATGTGTCCAAGGCACTGGCCCTCACCGTGCTGCCGCCGGAGGAACGAGAGGAGTTTGTCGCAGAACACGATGTGGAGCAGATGTCCACCCGCGATTTAAAAGAAGCCTTGCAGGAGAATAGAGAGCTCAAACGGCAGCTCGAAGAAAAGGACAAACAGGTGAAGGAAACCTCTGCCCAGCTGGACACCGCCATTACCGAGCGTCAGAAGATGCAGGAGAGGTTAAACGAGACGGTCAACCAGAATGCCGGCTACGAAAAATCCCTTCAGGTCAAAATTGACGCGGCAAAGAAGTTGGAACAGGAGAAAAAGGCTGCCGAGGAAAAGAGAAGGGAAAGCGAGCAGAAGGTGCAGCAGCTGCAGCGCCAGATCGACGCCCTCAAAGAACAAAACCCCCAGCCTGACCAGCAGATGATCGGTCAGCTGCGTGCAGAGGCAGAAAAGCAGGCCCAGCAGCAGTTTCAGGAGCAGATCGAAAAGCTGACACAGGAGAAGGAACGAGCGGAGCAGAAAGCACAGCAGGCCGAGGAAAGGAATCGCCAGCTGGAGAGCAAAGCAAGCTCCGTACAGAGCAAGGAACTGATCGTCTTTGACGAAAAGTTCAAGGCGTTTCAGGACAATTACAATCAGCTCAATTCCCTGATTGCAAAGATGGAGGATGCCACCGCCGGCAAGGTCAGGGAGGCCGTCAAAAAACTGTTGAGTGTTATGACAGAGAATCTGGGGTGATAGAATGAACAGTCGAAGCAATCCAATTTACAACGCAAGCGGATGTAAAGACCCCACCGCTTTCCTGGCCATCAGGAAAGCGGATCGGGAGCAGGAAGAATGCGACAAAAAAGCAGAGAAGCTCATCAAGGCGGTAAAGCTGATGCTTTCCGCCGCCGGCTTTTCGCTGATCCGCCGCATCGAGATTCGTCACGATCAATCGGGGAGGGAGTACCGATGAGGAGCCGAAAATCCAGAGGGCAGTACGAACAAATCGTCCAGTCAAAGAGAGGACACCGGATAGGAACGCTGCAAAATCCCGTTTCGAGATTGTCCCTCGGTGCAGGCGGTCGGAAATATTGCAGTGTGTTTGTTGTAAATCCCATGCGATCAAACCGGATAGACCGTCTGTTTGTCTCCGAGGAGGATCTGCCCAAGCTGATGGAAATGCGGGAAATAGTCATCACCGTCAGCGGAGAGGTGGTTGTCAGAAGCTCCCACGGAAGGAAATCGACGATGGAATATTTCCTTTACGGGGAACCTCCGCGGCTGCTCAAACACCTCAATGGCGATCCGTTGGACTTCCGCCGCAGGAATATCTGCGTTGCGAAAAAGACAAAAGGCAACGACTACCTTCCGCCTGAAAAATCGGAGGGCATGGTCGGCTTCTGGGATATGCGCTTTGAAGGAGCTACCCGAGCACTGGTGTCGCTGTGCATCAGGGATGATCCAGAGCAGAACTGGTTTGCGCTGGTCAAAAAGGTAGCGGAGATCAAGGGTTGTCCAGAGGAGGAGGTCGAGCGACAGCTCACAAAATTTGAGGAGCAGGGGATGCTCGGCTATCATGTGGGCGGCGAATGGAAGGAGTGGAGGAGAAGATGATCGGAACGTATCGGAGAAAATTCGACAGGTTGATAGAGGTTGTCCGGAAAAGGGCGGAGGAAACAATCCGTGGATGACTTGAATGTGGGTGGGTGGTTCAGTTCTGGGGCGCAGGGAAGTTGTGAAGGATTCGATGGATTTAATAAAGAATCTGTGGTTGGGTGCTGCGGAAGTATTGTGGTTACTGTTTACAGACCTAGACGAATTACCATCGAAGAACTTGACCGTATCCTTTTTCCATATGACCCCATCAGAGAGTATTTCGATCAGGAAATCGAAAAAATCGAGCAAAAATATCGCTGGATAAAGAGAATGGAGGACTGGTGATAATGATTGATAAATACCCCACTGTGTGCAACCTCTGTGGCGGCAAGGTGATTTATACGAGTAATGCCCGCATTTATGGCAAGGAGTACGGCAGCGGAAAGTGCTACCTTTGCACCGGTTGTGGAGCCTATGTTGGTACACATAAGCCACGACCACGGGAGGCACTGGGAATTCTGGCCGATGAAAAGATGCGCACTGGAAAGCGGATGTGCCATGAAATCTTTGACAGCAAATGGAAGGGTAAACCAAAGTCTGGCAAAAAGAGAAAAGATCTGTATCGCTGGCTTGCTAAAATGATGGGTGTTTCGATCGATAATTGTCACTTTGGCTACTTTGACTTGAAGCAGCTGCGACAGGCATATAAAATCCTGCTGGAAATCAAGGACCAGGAACTGATATACGACAATAACGGAAGTATTGTCAACTTAAAGGAGGATAGAAAATGTCCAGATGTACAAAATGCGATAGTGAAATAACGTCTGGGTATGTGCTGTGCAGCAGATGTTATGAGCGAATAAATGCGCTGAGAGAGGCCGCCGTGATGCAGGAAGAGTACCAGCGCTTGACAGCTGAAAAGAAACTGAGCAAAAAGGCCATGTGTGCCCTATGCGTGCCATTTCGGGACAAATACGGCTTGACCGACCTGCAAACGCTCAGGATTGCTCGCAAAGAAATGAGCTTGATGGAAATGCTCCAGCTGCTGGGGCTGATGGAGGAGGAATAATGATGAAAACGAGTGTCACAAGAAAAATTGACGAATTGGGAAGGATTGTTATCCCATCGGATTTCAGGGAAGCGCTTGGAGTGAAAGCAGGCGAAAAAATGGAGGTATATGTGGACGGAGAAACGCTCTGTTGTAAAAAACTGAAAATAAAGAATTCGAATACTCAAGATATTGAGTCTTTGGTAGAAAGATTAAGAAATAGAAGTCTGTACAAAGATAAGGCAACTCTTGAAGTGATGGATTTATGCATGGAGGCCGCAACCGTCATCACCGACCTGCTTGCCCGCACCGAAGCTGCCGAAGCCTCACTGGAAAAGATGAAGGAGGATGGTGATAAAATCAATGAGAAGAATTAAACATTTGCGAAGCAAAGTGCTTTTCATCTATATAATACTTATTATCTTAATTTTTACACTTCTTTTCCTTACTATAGGTACAGCAATTCTGATAGACATTCGTTGGTCCATACTATCGCTTTTTACTGCTCTGCTTTTACAATGCTTACTGGTAATACTCTCAGGATATGATGATTTTTTATTTGAGGAAATAGAATTGATTGAAAATCAACCCTATACAGCCAAACGCAGTTCTGCTGTAAAGATGAGATTCTCTTCGTTTTTGAAAGTATACCAAGCAATACCGAATAACTGCACTTTGCAGCCAGAAGCAGTGTATTTTTCAGTGGTTCGACCTAAGAAAAGTGTGCTTGGAAAAGACATAGAAGATCGTATGTATGTCTACTTTGGATTTTTCGATTATTTAAGATATTTAAGGTATCTCAAGAGCAAGAAAAAAGAAGCCAATCGAAAGGAGGAGGAAGAGGAACTTAAATTCTGTTTGGATATTATAGAATCCATAAAGTCGGACATTAAAAAGAAGGAAAATCAAGCAAAAGATGAAATAATATCCGGCTATAACGATTTGATTAGAAGCTCCAAAATTAAAAACGATTTCGATGAACTAGGTACTATTAAAAATCTTATAGTAAAAACGAAGCATTGGGGTGGAGAGTGAATTAAATCTTTCAAAGATAAATTTTGCTTTCACGACTGGAGAATTCAAGAATTAATATATAATCGCAACGGATATGTTTATAAGCAATATGTTTGCTACAAATGCGGAAAAATTCGCAAAATCGAATATAAGGAGAGGTAATATGAAAACAGCCGTTTGTAAAGCCTGCGGAAAGCCGATTGTTTGGATTCGTACCACAAAAGGAAAGTCCATGCCATGTGACGCTAATCCAGTAGCCTACAAGGAAGAACGAGGAGGCAAAGAAAAGATCGTTACCCCAAACGGTGAAGTAATCAGTTGCACGCTTGATGCCAGACCGGAGGAGATGACGGGCCTTGGATATATCTCACACTGGAGTACCTGCCCACAAGCGAACAGTTTCAGGAAAAGACGATAGGGAGAGATAGGTAATGGCTTATTATAATGCGGTGTATAAATGCCCGTTGTGTGGCAAATTGCTGCTTTACGGGGAAGCCCAAGATGTGTCATACGAGCAGCTTCCAGAGTTGTGTAGGAATGTGGTTTTCAACCAGGCGTTTATGGGTAACCCATATCTATATCAAGTACCAATGCAGACCCCGCATCAGTGTTCTGACGGAAATTGTGGATTGGCCTATTTCGCAGGGTTTCGGAAAGTGAGGGGGAAATGATGACTGACAACGAACTCATCCGCTGTGCACTGTTGGGAGATCAGGAGGCACAGGAAGAGTGTACGGAGAAAGGGATTGTGCTGCCTTGCCCTTGCTGTGGAGGTGAAGTAACTTTTGATTCGATAGCCGCACATAATCATTTGATTGTAGAATTACCTGATTATGAGGGTGGTTGTTTTGTGGAATGTAACGACTGTACATATGCAATCAGTGGAAAGGATAAAAAAGAAGCACTGAAACTGCACAACTCTCGTCCAGCGCCGCCGATTGGAAGGTGTGGGGAGTGTAAGAGTGGAAGCACTTTGGATGATGATAGAGTTGTATGTGATGTAAGTCGCAATATCATGCTGAAAACTGATTTTTGCAGCCTTTTTGAGCAGGGGATGATGACATGCAAACACTGACCCCCATCGAACGGATCATCGCAGTATCGGACAAGCTGCCTATTACAGTCCACTTTTATATCTGCCAGAAGGTACAGCAGTGGCTGAAAGCCGGCGGCGACCCACAGGGGGAGTACATGGTACAGATGGCTCTGTACGCCGAGAAAAACGCAATCAAAGAGGAATTTCACAGACGTCTGTGAATTTGAAGGGAGGATGCACTTGAATTTCTATAACAACACATCAAACCTCCAGGACTGGGAACAAACGGTGCGGGTGACGCTGCAGTGCGGACCGTACAAAGGGCATATCGCCTTTCAGGTGATCGGCAACCAGTACGGGAAAAATATCCTCTGCTTTTATCCCGATCAGCTGACCCGGCGGGAAATTGAGGCCTTTGTGGAGAATACCTGCAACATGGAGATCGACCCGACGCGCCGGTTCCTTCACTTTGACCTGCACTCGGAGGAGCTGGACAGCACCCAGCACTATGCGTTCCCCTGCATGGACAGGGGGATCGACAACATGATTGTGGCAATGGAGATTATCGAGCCCAAACCACATAAAAAGCAATAAAAAAGGAGAGAGCTTGCGCCCTCCCCTGAGGATGTTTTGACCTTGTGCAGAAGGAAAAACACCCATTCACCGAAAATAGATGTGACAAAGATAGTTTATCAAAATGTTTTCGTTTGTACAAGGGGAGGCGCAAACCATGGAATGGACAGAAAAACAGATCATCGAACTTGCGGCAGAAAAGGCAGCGAAAGTGACGCTGGAAACCTTAAAGCAACAGAAAAAGAAAGAGAGGGAAGAAAGAAGAGACTGGCGCCTGCGAAACACAAGGCTTCTTTTGGAACATCTTCACGAGTTTAAACAGCATTCCGATCAGTCGATCTTTGATGTGCGCAAGGTGCTGGAATCATCTCAGGAGGATGTCGCGGCATATTCCCAGCAAATATCGGAGCGGCAGGATGTTTATGTTACATCCATCATGCTGTCGGCAGGAAGAACGGCAACCCTGATCGAGGACACAGAAAGGATGCTGAATCTGTACCGGATGGAGTGCGAGCAGGGCTCGGAGGAAAAGCAGCGCCGTTATCGGGTATTGGTCGCGTGCACTGTACAGAAAAAGTCCTATCAGCAGATCATGGAGGAGGAGTCCATCTCCAGAAGCACCGTTTTTCGGGACATCGAAACGGCGATTGAGGAGCTTTCCGCGATGATTTTTGGGGCAGATATTTTTTATGACTTTTGTCAGACGGAAAACATGGGAAAAACTTGGGAATCACGTGAGAAATAATGTGTTATAATAAATATGCTGCCAAACTGTCAAAAGACGCATATTGTCCGAGAGAAAAGCCGTGCCATAACAGGTGCGGCTTTTCTTCTGCCTTGGCAGCTAGAAGGAATATCAGAAAAAAGGACTGTATCGCTTTGATACGGTCCTTTTGTTATGTCAGGAGGGAATGTATGGAGCAGTTAAAGGTTGTATACCGCAGCACAGAGGAGCTTTTGGAGTACGACAACAATCCGAGAAACAATGAGGACGCGGTGGGAAAGGTCGCTGAATCGATCCGGCAGTTTGGCTTTCAGGTGCCGATCCTCATCGACCAGAACGACGTTATCATCGCCGGACACACCCGTAAACTGGCAGCTCAGGAGCTGGGAATGACACAGGTGCCATGTATCTGTGTGACCGATCTGTCGCCCGAGCAGGTCAGGGCCTTCCGTCTGGCCGACAACAAAGTGGCGGAGTTTTCCTCGTGGGACCCTGACAAGCTGGCGGATGAACTGGCCGCCATCATGGATATTGACATGACCGTCTTTGACTTCCCTGACATGGCGTTGGACGAACTGGACGTCAGCGACGAGGACTTTTTGCAGGACACCGAGATCGTCAAGGACAGGACGCCAAAAACCATCGTCTGTCCACACTGCGGAAAGGAGTTTACACCTTGAGGATTTTTCTCGCCGCAACCGGTCGAGGGATGTCCCGGGAAATGAGGGATGATTCATTCCGGAAATACAAACCGCGGTATGTACTGGAAACCTTCTTCAATGGAGAGCGCTCCTGCCTGAGGGCAATGCAGGAGGTTGGAAACGATAACTTCCTGCTCGACAGCGGCGCCTTCAGCTATATGAACGGACAAAAGGTGACACTATCCCAGATGGAGGAGTATGTGGACCGGTACATCGCCTTTATTGTGAAGTACCAAATTAAACACTTCATTGAGATCGATGTGGACAACATCTTTGGCCTTGAGAAGGTAGAGGAATGGCGTCGAAAGATGGAACAGGCTGCAGGCCGACAGTGTATTCCTGTCTGGCACAAAGGACGCGGCGTGGACTACTGGAAACGGATGTGCCGCGAATATCCCTATGTTGCCATCGGAGGACTGGTATTCCACATCAAAAAGCAGGAGTACGAACTGATCCGCCGGCTGGTTCACTATGCGGCCGTGCGCGGAGTCAAGGTACATGGCCTGGGATTTACCAAGACAAAATCCCTGACCGATTACGAATTTTATTCGGTGGACAGTGCATCCTGGACGATTGGAGCTACCAGAGGACAGCAAGTCCATTTTTTCAACAAGGACCACATCGAAACAAGGGAACTGGATAAGCAGGGGAGAAAGGTGGACCTTAGTAAACTCACTTCCTATAACATGAGGGAATGGGTCAAATTTCAAAAATACATGGACGGAGTAAAGTAATGCAGAAAACAACCTTCAATCTGATTTTATTAAATAGCATTTTTATGATCGGGCTGGTGATGTCCAATTTGTTTGGCGGAAAGATCATCACGGTATTGGGATTTACGGTAGCGGGAGCAATTATCACCTACCCGCTGACCTTCCTTTCCACCGACATCATCGGGGAAATCTGGGGCAAGCAGGAGGCAAACGACTGCGTCAAAATCGGCATCATCGTGCAGCTGATCTTTCTGGCGCTGGGGTATCTATCTTTAGCAATTCCGCCGCAGGAAGCAAGTGAAGCCCTCCAGCAGTCCTTAACGGTCGTACTGAATCAGGGACTGCGCATGACGCTGGCATCTCTGGGGGCGTTCAGTGTCAGTCAGTTTCTGGATGTGTTTTTGTTTCATAAGCTCAAGGAACACTGTAACGGCAAAAAGAAGTGGCTCCGAAACAACCTGAGCACCATGACCAGTCAGCTGGTGGACACGCTGATCTTTATCACGATTGCCTTTTATGGAGTGGTGGAGGATCTTCCGGCGATGGTTTTAGGGCAGTATGTCATCAAGCTGCTGCTTGCGCTGGGAGATACACCGTTCTTTTATTTTTTTACACGCAGAACAACCAAAAACTGAAAAACCAATATCGAACTTCAAACAACGTTACCCAAGAAAATGATTAGAGAGGTGGTGAGATGTGGCAAGGGGGAGAAGCCCCAACCGAGACAAGGCGTTTGAGCTGTGGAGAGAATCCGGCACAAAACGATATTTAAAGGATATTGCAGAAGAATTAGGTGTGTCCGAAGCACTGGTGCGCAAGTGGAAAAATCTGGACAAATGGGAGGACAAGCTCTCGTCAGAAAATGAAATGGTAACGTTACCAAATCAAACGGATGGAAATGGTAACGTTACCATTCAAAAGAAAACTGTCGCGAAAGGAGCACCAAAAGGCAACCGAAATTCTGTTGGTCACGGTGCACCAAAAGGCAACCAGAATCACTATGTGCATGGCCTGTATGCAAACCCGACGATGGACATGATTCCAGAGGACGAGATGCAGCGGCTGTGCCAGATGGATTTTGGCGACGAGGAAACGCTCATCATCGACGAGATCATCCTGCTCACCAGCAGGGAGCGACAGCTGCTCGAATCCATCCAGAAGTATCAGGACCAGAAGAACGGTCTGTCATTGGATGGTGTAATTCGCAGGACGGTGGAGAGCGAAGGCGTCAAGGGCAGCCGCGCAAAACAGGTGGAGACGACCACCCGAACAAGGGATGTGTTCGACGTCATCCAAAAGCTGCAGGCGGAGCTGACCAAGGTGCAGAAGGAAAAGCGGCAGTATCTCAGCGAGCTGCGCATCCTGCGTGCACAGAAGGCACAGTCCCCGAAGGAGGACAACACCCATGAGCGGATTTTGCAGGAGTTTGACGACGAGGAGCTGAGAAAGTTTGTGAAGGGAGAGAAAGCATGATAACAGAGGAACGCAGGCAGGTGCTCATACAGGAGGCAAAGCGGGAGCTTGCCCGCCGGCACATGAGCGACTTTGTGCTGTATGTCGACCGCAACTATCAGATGAACTGGCACCATCAGCTTTTGTGCGAACACCTCGACCGGCTGGCACGAAAGGAGATCCGCCGTTTGATGGTGTTTATGCCGCCGCGGCACGGAAAGAGTGAGCTTGTGTCCCGAAAGTTCCCTGCGTTTCTGCTGGGAAACAAGCCGGATACCTCGATTATTTCCTGCTCCTATGCTGCTGACCTTGCCAGTCGTATGAACCGTGATGTGCAGCGCCTGATCGACAGCCCTGAGTATGCACAACTCTTTCCAGGCAGCCGCCTTTTTGGAAAGAACATTCGAAGCACCGCCAAAGGAAGTTTCCTTCGCAACAGTGATATTTTCGAAATTGTGGGACATCGCGGCGTCTACCGTTCTGCCGGTGTCGGCGGCGGTATCACTGGTATGGGCGGCGAGTACATCATCATCGACGACCCTGTCAAAAACCGCGAGGAAGCCGACAGCGCTACCTACCGCGAAAAGGTCTACGACTGGTACACCTCCACCCTGTACACCCGTCTTGAAAAAGATGGGTGTATTTTATTGACACTGACGCGCTGGCACGAGGACGATCTGGCCGGAAAACTGCTCAAAGCAGCGGAGGATGGCGCGGACCAGTGGACCATTCTGGAGCTGCCCGCCATCTGTGAGGAGCCGATCAAGCCCTACGACATCCGCAGGGAGGGAGAAGCCCTCTGGAAGTGGAAATATGACGAGGCAGCCCTTGCCAAGATGAAGGCGACGGTCGGAGGCAGAGACTGGGCAGCACTGTATCAGCAGCATCCGACCCCTGGCGAAGGCGGCACCTTTAAGCGCGAGTGGTGGAATTACTACAAGGTCCTGCCGAGCGGACTTTACGATTATGTCCAGTCCTGGGACTGTACCTTCAAAGATGCGCAGTCCTCCGACTATGTGGTCGGTCAGGTGTGGGCGCGAAAAGGAAGCAGCCGGTATCTGCTCGATCAGGTGCGCGGCCGCATGAGCTTTACCGAGACAATTCGGGCGGTGCGCTCCCTGTCGGCAAAATGGCCGCAGGCGGTGCGAAAGCTCATCGAGGACAAGGCAAACGGCACGGCAGTCATCGACGTGCTGCGCAAGGAGCTGCCTGGGCTGCTTCCGGTCGAACCGGAGGGCGGCAAGATCGTGCGCGCCAACGCTGTGACAGCGGTGGTCGAAGCAGGCAACGTCTTTTTGCCCGATCCGTCCATCGCTCCATGGGTGCATGATTTTGTGGAGGAGCACGCGCTCTTTCCCAGCAGTGCGCACGACGACCAGGTGGACGCGCAGTCACAGGCAAACACCTATTACAACACCTCCTCCTTCAGCATGGAAGGTCTGATTTGAGGAGACGGTAGAATGAAAAAAGAGGAGGAGTGGCTTTGTACCGATTTGACAGCTTTCCGGATGTGCTGCGCAGGTACAGCATGGAGAGCAGTGGTTATGACTGCGGTATGGTGATTCCGGACTATGACCTCGCCGAAAAGTATCAGTACAACGGACTGTTCAGCAAAATTATTGACCGACCAGCGGAGGAAGCTCTGAAACATGGAATCGAGTATAATACCAGCGATCAGACGCTTGCCGATTTTCTGGACGACGCCCTTGACCGGTTGGACTGGGAAGAAAAGGCAACCACTGCCATCCGCTGGGCAAGGCTGTTTGGCGGTGCGGTGATGGTGATGCTGCTCGACGACGGCAGAGGTTTGGAGGAGCCGGTCAACTGGCAGGACATTCGCTCGGTGGAGGAGCTTCGCGTCTATGAGCGCGCCATCGTTCAGCCGGATCCCGATTGTTACCTGACCGGAAAAGCAGAATATTTTGACATTTCCAGCACCTACGGCGGTTTCTTTCGGGTACACCGCAGCAGGTGCCTTGTTTTTAAAAATGGTTCTCTGCCGGAGTACGGCGCTCCACAGCAGTATTTTTACTGGGGACTGCCGGAGTATGTGCGCATCAGGCGGGACCTGTCCATTGCACTGCACACCCATCAAAGTGCAGCCAACATGATCGAAAAGAGCGTGCAGCCGGTTTACAAGCAGCGAGGACTGCAAAGTACCCTGGCAATGCCGGACGGCGACGACAAGGTGCTCAGGCGTTTGCAGGTGCTGGATGCCTCCCGCGGCATGATGAACTCGGTAGCGGTGGATATGGACGGGGAGGACTACGCTTTTCAAACCTTCCAGCTCTCCGGTGCAAGTGAAATTTTGGAGAGCACCTACAGCCTGCTTTCCGCAGTGACCTGCATCCCGCAGACCATTCTGTTCGGACGCTCACCGGCAGGAGAAAATGCCACCGGTGAAAGCGATCTGGAAAACTATTATAACTTTGTCGAGGGAATCCAGAAGCGGATGCTAAAGAAAAACATCCGTACCTTGCTCAAAGCGGTGGTACAGGCCGGAGTATATGACGGAAGTATCGCAGAGCCTCAGACCATCAAACCGACCTTTCAGCCGCTGTGGAGTTTGAGTGAGGCCGAACAGGCGACGGTGGAGCTCAGCAAAGCCCAGCGTGCACAGGCAACCGCCCAGACTGCCCAGCTGTACATTGATATGCAGGTGCTGCAGCCGGAGGAAGTCCGTCAGGCGCTTGCCCGTGATGGTACGCTCAACATCGAGGATATTCTGGATCACCAGCCGCAGGATGCACAGGACGACGGTTGGGCACAGCTGCTGGAAGGGCTGGAAACCAATGATAATCCGATTCCCGATGCCGCTGGACAGCTGCCGGAGCAAGGTGGTATAATGAACCCAGAAACAGCCAGAGATGGCGGGAAGGGCAGCGGAAATTTTAACCACGAAGGCCGCCCTGGCAAAATCGGCGGCTCCGGTGGGGGAGGTAATTCTTCAGAAGGAGGAGAAAAATCCTCAGAGGAACATTCTACTGAAAAAACCAGCAAGATCAGCAAGAAGGTTTATCCGAATGAGCGCAGCTTCAAGGACAACAAAATAGAAAAATCGGTTTTGTATGACGATGATGGCTCCGTTCTGTTGGAAAAGACAGGTAGTGAACGGCAGGTTCGTTTCTCCCGTCAGGAGCTGGAAAAATTCCGCGGCAAAGTGTTTACCCACTCGCACCCGCAGGATGTTACCCTATCGCCCGCAGATTTGATGCGTATGCAGGAATATGAGATTAAGCAGGTGCGCGCCGTCACAAGCAAGGGCGTGTATGTGGCAGGGTATACAGGTAAATGGAAGAAGCAATTCAAAGACGACGAAGAGTTAAAGCAATTTGAACGTTCCATAGATAAGGATGCGTTTAATTTGGCTGTTTCAAAGCTAGAAGCAGAAGAATGGACACCAGAGCAAGCTGATAGCTATTTTCAACATATAGCTGTTCAAAAAATGTCAGAAGAACTTGGCTTTGAATACTGTTTTATTCCATGGGAGGAGGCAGAGGATGAATAAAGAAAATGAAGAAGAAATGTTATCCTTTGACGGTGACATTTACTTTGAAAGAATGTTCAGTCCCATTTGCTTTAGTTGTAAACATCATTATTTTGGAGAGGGACGATGTGACGCCTTCCCAGAACGTAATTCTATACCTCCTGAAATTTGGCTTGGAAAACGATCTCACTTGATTCCCTATCCAGGAGATCAGGGTATAATGTATGAGGCAAGAGAAAATATTAAAGTAGAAAAAGTCATGGAGCTCCAGCTGAGACTGCAGGAAGAAGAAAACAGCCATGGATAACTTCAAGGTCATCTGCCGTGGCTGTGATGATTTTATAAAACAGTTGCATGGAGAGGAGAAATAAAATGGTTGTAGCACCAGTGGATTCAGCAATCTTACGCAGTGATGAAATGTGGGAATTGCAGGAGGAATACAAAAGGAAATTTGGAGAATATATGATTCCTTTTAATTATGCCGACTTTGACCGAATTGGAGATAAATGCGCTGCACAGGTATACAAGGAAGAGCTGGAAAAATGCCTGCGAGAGGGCAAACCAACCTCCATCGTTTCCAAGTGGTGTGGACCCAACAGCTTGTTTGGACATTAAACAGAATCATGTTTCCGCAAGGACGACACAGTGTTGTGCCGTCCTTTTTTCATGCCTCAAAAAAAGAGTGTGCGGTTAAAGCAAGGTGGGAAAATAGCTTTGTGTTCCGCACACCCGAGTTTGGCTCAGCCAAACTCCGAAAGCAACAAAAAGAAAAGAGGAAAAGATGAACGACCTTGCTTACCGGCTGACCCTGCAAAAGCAGATCAGGCGCAAATTCTACGGCCACGACAACCTGAAGTCCAAGCACATTCCGCAGTATGCCATCTCGGCCGAGCGGCAATATTCACAGACGTTTGCGAATTTGTACCGCCGCTTTGACAAGGTGGTGCTGCGCTGGCTTCCCAAAATACTTCGGACAATCAGGCAGGAGCAGGAGGGCAGGCAACACACCGACGATGCAATCGGCATTTTGCAGCTGATCGACCTCTATCTTTCCAAAATGATGGAGGACCTCAAAAAAGAGGAGGAACAGGACGACACCATCGAGCAGGTCAAATCCGCAGCGCTGCTTGTTCGCAACGTGGTCAACCGCGGATGGAAGCAGGCGGTCGAGCGGACGCTGGGAGTAAAGATCCTGTCCGGCTATTATGATGAGGCTTTTTATCAGGAGCTGCTGGAACAGTGGTTTCAGGAAAACCTCGGGATGATTTCTTCCATCCCACAGGAGCTTGTCGAGCAGCTGCGGCAGGTGCTCTGGGAGGATATTTCCAATCAGGTGCCGGTCAAGCAGATTGCAGAACACATCCAGCATACCTGCAAGGTGAGCCAGAACCGCGCAAAGTTTATCGCCCGCGATCAGGTCGGCAAGCTGCAGTCCCGTTTGACCAGACAGCAGCAGACGGATGCCGGCGTGCGCGAATACATCTGGTCCTCGGTTCATGACAGCAGGGTGCGGCAGCAGCACAGAAAGCTCAATGGCAAAAAGTTTTCCTGGGATGACCCGCCGGTCTCCGACCCAAAAACCGGCCGGCGTTGCCATCCTGGGGAGGACTACGGCTGCCGATGTGTGGCGCTGCCGGTGTTTAACCTGAATGTTTCCTTCCCGTGGCTTCAGGAGAAAAATTAAATGGAGAAGGTGAGAACAATCGCACAACGTTATGACAGCATCCCTCTGGGCGAAACCTACTTTACGCCGGAGGGATATTTGATGGATAACCCCATCCTGACAAGGGTGGGTATTTTTGAGTATCAGAATCCGGACGGAACCATCCGTCGGGAGCTGCGCCTCCCTGAGGAGGTATTTGCACCCGAAAGCCTTGCAAGCTACAAGGGCAAGCCGGTCATCCTGACCCATGAGGCAGGGATGATCGACACCGAAAATGTCCAGCAGGAGCACATCGGCACCATCCTCTCGGAGGGAATACAGGACGGGGAGAATGTGCGGGCACAAATTGTCATCCACGACGCACATTCGCTCAGCTATGGACTGCGGGAGCTTTCGGTCGGGTACAGCCTCGATCTGGAGGAAACCCCAGGGGAATGGAAGGGTCAGCCCTATGATGCCATCCAGCGAAATATCCGTGTCAATCACCTGGCACTGGTCGAAAAGGCCAGAGCAGGGGATAGCGCCCGTCTGAACATCGACGGGAAAGATACACAACAAAATCAAAAAGGAGGAAACACCATGTCCAAACGAAAAGACGGGCTCACACCGGAGGAGATTGCAAAACTGGTGGAGGAGTACAAAAAACGCAAAGAGCAGCGAATGCAGCAGAGCAGCCAGATGGTTGCTGATGAAGAAGGTTCTGAAGAAAATCCGCAGGGAAATCAGGATGAAGGGGAGGGTACCGCTTCCGATCCTGTGCAGGAGGTCAAAGACCGCCGCGACCGCAGGGATGCTTCCGGCGACTGTGAGACGATGGACGAAGCAAACGGCGTCATCGCCCAGCAGGACGAGGACATCCAGAAGCTGCTGGACTTTATCGCACAGCTGCAGGCAAAGATCGACTTTGATGAGGCGTCCGAAGAGAACAAAAGCACAGAAAACAATGCCGATGAGGAAGGCGCAGAGCAGCCGTCGCAGGAGGAAAAGAAGGAGACGCCGGTCAATATGGATAGCGTCAAACTTGACGCGGTGGAAAGCTACATCAGCCAGAAAATCGAGCTGATCCGACTGGGCGACAAGCTCAACATGGACGGCATCGAAACGATGAAACCGATGGACGCAAAGAAAGCGATCATCAAAAAGGTAAATCCAAATATCCGTCTGGACGGCAAGGACAAAGCCTACATCGATGCCATGTTTGACATCACCAAGGAGAACATCGGCAAGCGCAAGGGTGTGGAGTATCAGCGCCAGCAGATGCGCGGCGACAGCTCCGACCGACCAGCGCACAAACAGCCGGCAGCGGACAGTGCAGCTGCACGCCGTATGAAGATGATTGCCCGAATGGACGGCAAGGAGAATAAAGGAGGAAACCGATAATGAGCATGTGGACCAATTACACACAGGGAATGTCTGCCGCTTCTGCCGGCGGCTTTTATGACCTGAGCGATCACGGTGTGGACAGCCGAATGAATGCACAGAGCGACCTGAGCTTAAAGCCAGGCATGGGCGTGGTGCAGGGGGAAAAGGCTGGCGTAGAAGTAAAGCTGCCTGCCACCGGCGCCACCATTGAGCAGTTTGAGGGTATCGTCATCAACGACGTCAACCGTGAGATGAACATGGATGGAGAGCTGCTCATCCAGCCAAAATCCACCGTTGGTGTCCTCAGATACGGCCGCATCTGGGTGCGCCTTGCAGAGGGAGTGACACCGAAGTACGGTGATCCTGTTTATCTGGTAATCAATGGCGCCGGTCTGGGCTGCTTTAAAACAGCAGCGGATGAGGCAAACACACTGGAACTGAACGCCCGATTCATCGGTGCCAAGGACACTTCCAACATCGCGCCGATCGAGCTGTACCACCAACGCAACAAGACACAGGCATAATAAGAAAGGAGAAACGATATGAACAACAACCACACCGCCTTTGATCCAGTGGACAGAAGGGTGCTGGAACGCTCCGGCATCGCTTCCACCCTTGCCGCCAATCCAGAGATGCGCTTTGACGGCGAGGAGGACGCAAGCCTCTATTTTGCAAGAGAGCTTGACTATGTAAAGGCCAAGACCTATGACCGCGTTTATCCAGAGCTGACCGCCCTGCAGATGTTCCCCGTCACTCACGAGGTGCCGGAAGGCGCAGAAACCGTCACCTACTACGGCTATGAAAAGCGCGGCCTTGCAAAGATCATCGCAAACTACGCCGACGACCTGCCGCGTGCAGATGTAGCCGGCCAGCCAAAGACAGCGCACGTCAAGGCCATGGGCGACAGCTACGGTTATAGTGTACAGGATATGCGCGCTTCCCGTATGGCCGGAAAGAATCTGGATGCCCGAAAAGGCGAAGCAGCACGCTATGCCATCGACCGCCTGACCAACAGCATCGCATGGAAGGGCGACGCAGAAAACAACCTCGTCGGCGTCCTGAGTGAGGACAACGATATTCCGATCTATACCCTCGGAACCGGTGCACAGGGCTCCAAAACCGATTGGAGCAGCAAGACCATCGACGAGATCATTCTGGACGTCTCGGGAATGCTCGCACAGGTAAACCTTGCCACCCAGAACACCGAACATCCGGACACTCTGGCGATTCCTTCCGACACCTACACCAGACTGAGCCTGCAGCGTATTCCGGAAACCGCCACCTCGGCGCTCAAGTACCTGCAGGACAACCTCCATGGTATTCAGGTTGTTTCTTGTGCAGAGCTCAACTCCACTGCGGTGGACACTAACCCTTATGCAAAAGCAAGTGAAGGAAAGGGTGTAGCACTGCTCTACACCAACAACAAGGACAAACTTTCCATCGAGATCCCGATGCCTTTTTACCAGCATCCGGCACAGAACAAGAATCTGGAAGTGCTGATTCCATGTGAATCGCGCGTGGTCGGCGCCATGATTTACTATCCACTGTCTGCGATCATCGCAGTAGGCGTATAAACAGGAGGGAAACAGGATGAAAACCATCACCAACAAGGGAAATAAAATCCTTCATGTGGGCAGTCTGATGCTCCTGCCGGAGGAAAGCCATGAGCTGCCAAAGGAATACGAAAACAATCCGGTGCTTGATTTCCTTGCAAAGCGCGGCACCGTCTGCATCACAGAGGATGTACCACCTCAGAATGGTGCAGAGGATAATGTGGAAGAAAAAACACCACCTCAGGATGGTGCAAAGGATAGCGGTGAGGAAACCACACCGGCGCAGGAACCTGCGGGAGAAAGTACTGCAGATGAAAAAGAGAGCACACGCAATTCGACAAGGAAAAAGTAAGGGAGGTCTTGTATATGGACCTTCCTTCTCTTTTGCGCCTGATTGCGCCGGAGTTTGCTTCGACCGATGAGGAAACGGTGCAGCAGTGGATTGATTTGACCAAACCGCTTGTCAGCGATACCGCCTTTGGTGCAGCGTATGAGCAGGCGGTCGTTTATCTAACCACCCACCGGATGAAAATGGCGGGCTTAGGGGAAACAGGAATGTTTGGGAATATGACAGAACGCGCAGGGGTGGCCTCTTACACCGAGGGGTCCACCTCTGTTTCGTTTGGAACGACCGCAGCCTCGGTGGGAGCGGAGGATTCTTCGCTTGCCCTGACGCCGTATGGGCTGGAATATCTGCGGCTGCGCAAAACGATCATCCCGATCATGGTTCGGAGGGACTAGGATGGCAGGACATGACAAAACCACCGCCGCAGGAGAGAAGTTTTTGAAGGAACTTCAGGAGCTTTCCCAGATGCAGGTGCGCGTCGGCTTTCAGAGGGGCAAAAAGCACAAGGGAAAAGGAAAACGCGCAGGCGCTGACCTTGTGGACATCGCTTTGTATAACGAGCTTGGCACCGACACCATTCCATCCCGTCCTTTCCTTGCACAGACGGTGGCCCAGCAGGGTGATGCCATCAAACAAGCCTCTGCCGAGCTGGTTGTGCAGGTGGTGGAGGGAAAGATGAAGGGAAAACAGGCGCTCAAAAATATCGGTGTGCTGGTCAAGGGCGCGGTGCAGCACCAGATGGTGGAGGGAGAGTTTGTCCCCAATGCGCCGTCGACCATCCAGAGAAAAGGCTCGGACAAACCGCTGATCGACACCGGACAGCTGCGGCAGGGTGTCAGCTATCAAATTTGCCGGAAAGGGGAATACGATGATGTTTAAGTCAACCTACATCCTCCGCCGATTTTCGGCGGCAAACGAGGACGGCTGCCATCCGTATGAGGATTTTCCGGTTCGTCTGAATGTCCAGTCCTTAAACGCAAAGGAGCTGCAGGCGCTGCCCGAGGGCAAACGCTCCTTTGACCGCGTCAAGAGCTTTGGAAAAGACGAGGTACATACCGTCAACCAGCGCACAGGGACTCCCGCCGATCAGCTGTACTGCAATGGAAAATGGTACGAGTGCGAACAGGCGTCGCAGTGGGCACACACGCCGCTTGCGCACTGGGAATGTCAGTGGACGGCCCTTCCGGAAGGACTGCAGACAGACCCGCCGGAGGAATCTTGTACAGAGGAGGGAACCGCATGACGACCGAAGAAATGCAGCTTTTGTTTGAACAGCTGGTCAAGAGCTATTTTGCGAGTGCATCGGTGCGCTGGTGCGAAACCAATCAGGTAAAGCCGCCCTATCCGCTGGTCGCCCTCAAATTAACAAACGTTTCGCGATCTGTCCATCCCGATACCTACGGCGAGGAGGAGGTCTGCCGCTGCTATCTCTGCACCGGCAGCCTGACCCTCAACCTCTACACACAGGGCAGACGTCAGCCTGCACAGCCAGGATTGACCGCACCGCCTGCCCGCAATACGGCAGTGAGCGATTTGCAGGCGTTTCTTTGCTACCTTGATTCGGATGCAGGACAGGATTTTCAGTCCGTGCACAACCTGTGCATCCTGCCGGAGGGAAAAACACAGGATGTCAGCGCCCTGTTAAACGACAACGCCTTTGAATATCGCGCCTTACAGGAATTTAGCGTCGAGTTTGTCGACAAAGCCTTTGGACACTCCGGCATTACACCGCCAACTGGAGAGGGTTTTGAGCAGACGCCGAGCGGCGGCGGTACATCCGAACAGGCGCAGGATAAAACGGGATGGTTTGAGCGCGCAAAAGTGACCTATCAGAAGGAGGCAGAGAATGAGTAACAATTTAAGCGATATTGTCAATATCCAGATTCAGATTGCCGCACCGGCGACCAGCCTGAGCGGCTTTGAATCGATCCTGATTGTCGGTCCAGAGCCGGCATCCAAGACGCTGGAGGATTATCAGACGCTGGGCGTCTATACCTCGCTGGAGGGAGTCAAGGCAGCTGGCTGGGTCGAGGGAGAAGCGGTCTACGATGCGGCAGCCGTCGCCTTTTCACAGCAGGTAAAGCCTTCGCAGATCTATGTAGCGGCAAATGTCACTGCCGAGGATTCGCCGGAACCGCTGAGCGACACTTTAGATCGTGCAGCGGCAAACAGCGCATGGTTTGTGATCTGTCCGGCAGGACTGGATGGAAAAAACGAGGACATCGCCAAATGGGCAGAAGCACACGAAAAGATGGCGTGCTTTACCGTCACCGATACCGAAAGCAGTTTGTCGGTCGACACCTACCAGAACAGCTTCGAGATTTACAGCCCGAACAAGATCGAGGCGGACAGCTACATGAACGTTGCCTTTGCGGTTGCCTGCCTGCAGTATGAGCCAGGCAGCGAGACCTGGGCCTTTAAGACGCTTGCCGCCGTATCTCCGGCAGAGCTGACAGCCACCCAGATGCAGGCGCTCAAAGAGGCAAACATCTCGTACTACACCGAGTACGGCAACAAGTACATCACCCAGGGCGGAAAGACGGTGAGCGGTGAATGGATTGATTCGGTGCGCTTTCTGTGGTGGCTCAAATCCTTCATGCAGGAGTGTATCTACAATCTGTTTGTCACCCAGCCGAAGATCCCATACACCGACAACGGCATCGCGCAGGTGCAGAACCAGATGGTCTATGCGCTCAAGCGCGGTCAGTCGATGGGCGGCATCGCGCCGACCGAGTACGACGAGGACGGCAACGCAATCCCTGGCTACACCGTTTCGGTTCCAAGGGCAAGGGATTTGACGGCAGCGGAGCGCGCCAGCCGAGAGCTGACCAGATGCACCTTTACCGCCCGACTGGCCGGAGCCATCCACTATGTGGAGGTTCATGGCGTGCTCGAATATTAAGGAGGTAAGCAATGTCAAGGGAATTTATCGTCTATAACTGCAAGGATATCCTGATCAGCTTCGGGCCGTACAGCCTGACTGGACTTGCGGATGACGCCTTTCTGACGATTGAGGACATGGCGGAGGAGGCATCGCCGACTACCGGCTGTGATGGAGCAGTCACCGTTTCGCTCGATCCAACCGCCACTTCCAAGGTGACCATCACCAATCTCTACGGCGTCAAGGCAAACCGCATCCTGACCCGCCTTGCAGGAGGACTGCGGCAGGGAGAACTGATTACCCATCCGCTGCTCATCAAAAAGAGAACCGGCGAGGTGCTGCTCTCGGCAGAAACTGCGTGGATAGCCAAGATGCCAAACAGCGACTTTGGCAAAAAGGCAGGCAACCGCCAGTGGATCATCTATACTGCGGAATCGGAAAGGGATGATGTATAATGCGGGCAAATTACAGTCGACGCATCGAAGGAAAAGAGGTGAGCATCGGAGGAGAGCTCTTTGTAATCTATCCCTTCGGTGCCTTTACCGCATCAAATCTTTCGGGAGAGCTGGGCTCGCTGCTCGGTCCGGTGATTGGAGCGATTGCTCCACTGGTTGCGGATAAAAAGATTCGTTTGGACGACGATGTGATAACGGCGGCGCCGCAGCTGGCGACAGCCTTTTCCTCTCTGAGCGGAGACAAGCTGGAAAGATTGATGAAAAAGCTGCTCTGTTCACAGAACATTGTGACAAAATCGGATGGTGAATGGCTGACCGAGGAGGTAACCGACGAACTTTTCTGCGGCAGGGTGGACGAAATGTTCCAGCTTGCCTTTTTTGTGCTCAGGGAGAACTACGGCAATTTTTTCGAGAAAGCCGGCAGCCTATTTGGCAAGCTCGATCAGGAGCCGGCGCAGGAGGCGTCGACCCAGAGCACTACGGCCATTTAGACACCTCCCGCTTTGGAGAGTTGGAACTGCGACTGTACACTCTCGTCAAGGCGGGCATCGCCTCCAAATGGGAGCTGGAGAACTGCTACTCGCTGGACGAGGCGCTTAAACTGTATGCGCTGTATGTCCGCGATCTGGATATCCAGCGCATACAGGTCGAAGAAATGAAACGATAAGGAGGTGAGGATTTGACGATTCGGGATATTGCCATCGCCATCGGCTTTGATGTGGATGATGCTGCACTCAAAAAGGTGTTTGAGAGGTTAAACGACCTGAAGGACAGGACCGTAAAGGTACAGGCACAAAGTTCTGCCGATGATGCTTCTGTTCGTCAGGCTGCCGAGGAACAGGTATCGGCTGCTTTGCAGGAACAAAACCAGACCACACAGAAAATCCTGCAAAATGAACGTGAGATCACTGACAGCGTGCAGGAACAGGCTGTCACACAGAAGGAAATCAGCCAATCCGAACAGAAGATCAGTCAGCAGACAGAGCAAACAGTTCGCAGCAAGATTTCTCTGCGGGATGTCCTGCAAAGGATTTTTCATCTAAACAAACAGAACAGCACAGAAACGGATAATGAAGCCAAAAAGAAAAATGTCCTTTTGTCTGTTGCCGGCAAGGTGCTGGAAAAGGTTCGGGCGATTGGCAAGGCGATCAAAGGGCAAGGTGAGGAAACCGATCATGTGACCAGCTCCTATCAGGAAATGCTGGGGAAGATAAAATCGGTGGTCGCCACGCTCGGCATCGGCTTTTCCCTTGTACAGTTAAAGCAGATTTCCGAGGAGTTCGGCAGCATCAATGACCAGATTCGCAGCGCGACCGAGGGAATGGGTGAGCAGTCCGACATCCAGCAGAAAATTTTGCAGGCTGCCAACAACAGCCGAACCGCCTACGGCGATACTGCAAAGTTTGTCGGCAATCTGGTGCAGTCAAACAAGGAGCTGTTTGGCAGCGTCGATGAAGCGGCACAGTATGCGGAGCTTACCAACAAGCTGTTTCGTTCCGCCGGCAAATCGAGCGAACAGGTTGCCGAGATGCAGGAGGCACTCAACCAGTCCTTTGCCCGCGGCGTAGTGGATACCGAGACGATCAGCCGTCTGCTGGAGGAATCGCCCGAGGCAGTCAAGCTGCTGGAAAAAGAGGTGGGAGCCTCCAAGGAGAAGTTCGAGGAGATGGCAAGCAGCGGAGAGCTGACCGTTGCCGACCTCAAGAACGCTTTTATCAACGGTGCGGACGAGATCAACCGTTCCTTTGCACAGGTGGACATGACCATCTCGGACGCACTGCTCAACATCCGCAACCAGTGGGGCCTGTGGATTGCAAAGATCGACAAACAGTATGGTATCACCAAAAAGCTGTCTGAATTTCTGGTGTCGCTGTTTTCCAAGCTGATGAAGTGGCTCGACAAGGCAATTTCCTTTGTCGATAAACTGTCCGACAAGGTCGGCGGCATGGAAAACCTGCTCAAACTGATTGCAATGGCAGCAGGTTCGATCTGGCTTGCGCTCAATGCGAGCAAAATCCTTTCCTTCTTTCAGGGTTTAAGCGGACTTCTTTCGATTGCCAACCTCAAAACGCTTGCGCTGGTAGCGGTGATTCTGCTGATTGCTCTGGCGATTGACGACCTCATCCACTTTTTAAACGGGGATGCCAGTGTCATCGGTGAATTTTTCGAGCAGATGGGAATCGACGCCGATCAGGCGCGCGAGACGATCAGCAAGGTCATCAACACCGCCATTCAGCTTGCAAAAACGGTTGGCAAGGTGGTTTGGGAAGTAATCAAGTGGCTTGCCGAGATTGTCGGCGCCGTTGTCGATGGAATTATGGCGGCGATTGGCGCCATCGGCGATCTGATCGACAGCATCAAGGAGAAGTGGGAATGGCTGAAAGGTACACCGATCGGCGAGTTTGCCGGTTGGGCAGGCGAGAAAATCGGGGAAGGCTGGGACTGGCTTCAGGGTGCAGCCGATAAACTGACCCAAAACGGAACTGTCGTCAATGCCGTTCAGGGACAAACCGTCGCTGCTTCTGCCGGTGTCGGTGGCTCCACCAACAATGTCACCATCAAAAACGACATCCAAAACACCTTCAACGGCTCCGACCGTGAGATGCAGCAAAAAGGAGCAGAAATGATGGGCAAGGCAGCCAATGACAGCTTTGACGAAGCTGCAAAAGGTCTGGCGACAGGCAGATAAAGGGAACAGAGGCGATGGTTAAAACCTGTACGAATAATCAGCTTTGCGTTCCATCGCCATGAGCTTGGATCAAAGCTCCAAGCTCCCAAGTTTCTGCAATATAGAGGCGATGGTTTGAGTTTGTACTAGCAATTAGTTATGTGTCCCATCGCCATGAGGTTGGAGCAAAGCACCAATCTCCCGAACAGAATCAAGGAGGTGAAAGAAGTTGAAAGTGCAGCCGGTCAATATCGGTGGAATCGAGTGCGACGCACTGATTCACCATGAGCTGGGAATGGAGGCTGAAATTCCCGACTATCCGGTGGAGGAGGGCTATTCGGTGCAGGACACCATCATTCTGAAGCCAAAGACGCTTTCCCTTACGGTGGTGGTCACCAACACTCCCATCACCTTTCGGGAGCGTGCTTCTCCTGGGAGGGTGCAGGAGGTGGCCCAGCGGCTGCAGGAGCTGTACAGCAGCCGGCAGCTGATTACGGTCACCAGCGCAAAGGGCAGCTATCAGAACATGGGTATCACCAGTTTGTCCCTGCCCTACGATGTATCGACCAAAACTTCGCTGGAGATTCCCGTCACGCTCAAAGAGGTGCTGACCACCTCCGCCCAGACGGTCACCATCCCGTCCGAATATGGACGAGGCGGCGACACCGGCACCACGGCAGGAACAGCCAGCACCAGTCCTTACGGCAGCACCGGAACCACCAGCGGCAGCGTCGTGGGAAGCACAACCGACAGCACAGCTGGCTCCGGTTCCTCGGAAAAGGGCGGCTCGATTGCATACAATGCCCTCACAGGGCTGTTTGGACAGGATGGATTTGAGAGCGGTGTGGAGAGCATCGCCGATTTGTTGGGAGGGAATTCATGATCAGCGTCATCAAGGTGCCGGATTTTAACGACAGCTTTTCGCGTGTGGTGCTGTCCGGCAAGGAATACCTCATCCGTTTTAGTTACAACTGCGAAGGAGATTACTGGACCTTTGGCATCTACGACCACAACCGTTCTCCGTATGTGCAGGGAATCAAAATCGTTCCCAATGCTCCGCTCAATTTCTTCTATCTCTGCCACGGTCTGCCGGAAGGGCTGTTCGGTGCGCTCTCCACCAGACAGACCATCGGAAGGAATGATTTTAACGAGAAACACGCGCAGTTTCTCTTTTTCCCGAAGGAGGATATTTTGAAGTTAAGGAGGGAGCTGTTTGGCTAACTGGCTGCGGGCCTATCAGTTTTCGGCAGGACAGGCGGGTGCTTGTGGCTTTGCAGTTACCGAGCTGCACATCCAGTTTTCGGTGGAAAAGGCAGACGTGGCAAGCCCGAACACAGCAAAGATTTCGCTGTGGAACCTCTCGGAGGCGCACAAGGCAGCTCTGGAGGAAAAGGACTGCGTTGTCACACTCAATGCAGGATACAGCGGTAATACACCGATGGTGCTGACCGGAACGGTGACCAACGTTGTCACCGAGGACGACGGCGCCGACCAAAAGACGACTATCGACGTGCTGGACGGCCGCAGGGAGCTGCGGGACAGCTATGTGACCTTCGGCTATTTGCAGCCGACCGATTCCAAGCTGATTTTGCAGGATGCAGCCGGACAGATGGGACTGCCCATCACCTTTTCACAGGGAGCGACCTTTAAGCCGTTGGAGAGTTACAGCTATGTCGGACTTGCCAAGAATGTGCTGGACAAGGTGTGCGCGTCCAATAACCTGACCTGGACGATTCAAAACGGCATCATTCAGGTCACCAGATCAAACGAACCGATTTCCACCATTGCCCATCTCATCAGTCCTCAAACCGGACTGATCGGCAGCCCGAAGAAGCTCACCCAATCGGAGAAAAACTCCGGAAATGCAGAGGAAAACAGCTCCAAAAACAAGGCACAGGCCGGCTGGGAGATTCGCTATTTTCTCAATGCAGCCATCGGGGTAAACGACCTGGTGCAGCTGCAAAGCAAGGCTGTAAACGGCATTTTCCGCGTCGAATCGGTCAAGCTCGAGGGCGACAACATGGCAGGGGACTGGCTGTGTACGGCGCAGATTGTGGAGGCAGCATCATGATACAAAAGTTTGTGCAGCAGGTAAAAAATACGGTGCAGGAATCGCTGGACGGGGTGCACACCTGCATCCCAGGGGAGATCGTCTCCTTTGACGCGGCAAAATGCACGGCGATCGTCAAGCCCATCGGCAAAATCAAGCGTCCGGATGGACAGAAGGTGGATTATCCGCAGGTTGCACAGGTGCCGGTACACTTTCAGCAGAGCAGCACGCAGGAAAGCTGCATCTGTTTCCCTGTGAAGCCTGGGGACGGATGCCTGCTGCTCTTTTCCGAGCAGGCACTGGATGCGTGGCGCAGCGGAGGCGAGGATTTCCCTGACCTCAAGCACGACCTGACCAATGCCATCGCCATCATGGGAGTGTGCCGGCAGCCAAACGAACTCATGCAGGAGGCACAGGACAAGGACGCCATCATCATCCGGCAGAAGGATTCCCGTGCGATGCTCTCCAATGAGGAGGTGCTCATCAAGCGAAACGACGAACAGCTTCTGCAGATGAAAGACAGCGAGATCCTGCTCAAAGATGGAGCAACGACATTGACGCTGACACCGGATGGGGCAGAGCTTGTCGGCAACCTCAAAGTCAGCGGGCAGATCACCGCGCAGGAGGACGTCATCGGCGCCGGTGTCAGCCTGCAAAATCATGTACATACAAACGTTTCGGTGGGAACAGGTCTTTCCGGTCCACCAAAACAATAGAAAGGGGTGGGAGCTTTTGAAGGATCTTCTGCTGGATAAAGACGGGGATTTAGTTGTCACCCAAAACGGAGATGTCAGCCTGACGGACAGTGTCCGCCAGGCTATTTTTATCCGCCTGCGCTGGTTTTTGGGGGAATGGAAGTTTAACACTTCCTTTGGACTGCCCTATTTCAGTCAGGTTTTCATCAAGAATCCAAGCACGGTGACCATCGAACAGCTGTTTCGGCAGCAGATTTTGAGTGTCGCCGAGGTCATCAACATTGAAAGTTTAAGCGTGCAAATGAACAGACGTCTGCGAATTTGCACTGTGCAGTTTCGGGTGCAGACCACCCAGGGAGCAATCGAGGAGGAGGTGAGCATTGATGGGCTCTAATTACGGGGTAACGCTGACCGGCTTTGTTCCCAAGCGAATGGACACCATCTATCGAGAGGAACACCAGGACCTGTCCGAGGCATGGGGAATCAACACGCTGGAAAATCCCCAGTCCTTTTTAAACGTCCTGCTGACCGGACAGGCAGACCGGCTGGCTGCACTGTGGGAGGTCGCGCAGGAAGTTTACCATGCGCTCTATCCTGCCAGTGCAGAGGGAATCAGCCTTGACAATGCGGTGCAGTTTGCAGGACTCAGGCGCATCGCCGACCAGAAAACCTTTTACAGTGTCCTGTGCACCGGTGACGACGGTTCGGCCATTCCTGCGGGAACGACCATTTCCTCCATCACCCAGCCGCCGGTGCTGTTTTTGTGCTCGGCGGACAGAGAGATCACCCGCCAGTCCTGCAACAAGGCAAAAATCAAGATTATCTCGCTGGAAGAAAACGACGTCTACACCATCGGTCTAAACGGGGATTTGTACAGCGTCAGCAGCACAGAGGAGCCAGATGAGCAGACCATCCTGCAGGCGCTGGCTGATAAAATCCCGACGGAGGAATACCGGTTGACGGTGGAGGACGGGACGCTGCTCATCGAGGATAAAAATGCGCAGAAGAGCAACACCCTGCTGCTGAGCGAAAACATGACCACCGAAAGCGTCTCGACCCTCATCAACTTTGAATCGCAGGATTTTGGAAAGTACCAGCTGCCAAACGGCTCCATCACCAAAATTGTCACCAACCGCACCGGCTTTTTGTCCTGTACAAATCTCATTGAACCGGTGTTGGGAAGGATGCAGGAGACCGATGTGGAGCTGCGACAGTCATACATCAAGCGCATCTCTGCCCATGCTGCCCGCATGACCAACTCGATTGAATCGGCCATCCTCGATAGCGTGCAGGGTGTGACCGCGGTCAAGTGCTATGAGAATAAAACCAACCTCACCGACGAATACGGCCGTCCGCCGCACAGCATCGAGGTGGTTGTATCCGGTGGGTCGGACATGGAGATTGCACAGGCGATTCTGGAGCAGAAGGCCGGTGGCATCCAGACCTACGGCTCGACCAAAGTGGAGGTGCCAAGCGACGACAGCCAGCCGGTGGAGGTCTGCTTTAACCGTCCGCAGCTGGTCTACGCATGGCTGAAAATCACGCTGACGCCGAGCAAACGGGAGGCGCTGCCGCCAAACTATGCCGACCTAGTCAAAACAAGCGTTGTGGGTCAGTGCGAAGAAATCCTCCCAGGAAGGACTTTGTTTATTCAGGAACTGCTGGGGGATGTGTATCGGGATGTCACCGGCATCGGCTATATCGACGTCAAAACCTTTTCGACCACCGACAACGGGAAAACACCGGAGCCGGAGGAATACGGGGAAAACAAAAATATTGCGGCTGATGTGCGGCAGCGGATTCTGGTGGAGGAAAAACGAATCGAGGTGGAGCTGGGATGAGACCGATGATCGAGGATTTTCCCTCCCAGTTTCGAGGAAAGCCAAAGATAGAGGCATTGTGCCGGTGCTGGGACCGCCAGTTTGAGGAGCTGCTTGCCTGTTTTGAGCAGCTTCGCCTTTTGCTGGATATCGAAAGGGCGCAGGGAGTGCAGCTGGACCACATCGGTGAGATCGTCGTCCTTTCCCGTGCGGATGCAGGACTGCTGGCAGCGCAGGCCGGCAACCTTGATTTTGATGTGATCGACGACGAGCGATACCGCAAGTACCTCAAATACAAGATTCTTGCCAACACCTCCAACGCCACCTACAAGGACATTGTCACCGCCGTCAAGATGATCTGGGATGTGGACAAGGTAAGCTACAACGAAAATCTGGACGGGCCGGCCAGCCTCACCGTTTCTTTTCCCTACCACTACACCGAGGGCGATATTTTCATTTTACCTCCTCTGACGGCGGCGGGCGTCGGCATCAATGTGCGGGCGGAGACGACTATCAACTCCCAGTGTGCGCCGCTGCGGGCAACCGCCTTTGCGACCGCTGCTTTGCAGGGGACCATCTGCGAAAAGAGCGTGGTCGGGGCTGATTACCCGCTTGCCACCAAGCTGGTGCCGCTGACGGTTGCAAACATCAGCTACACAGTAGCGGAAAGGAATGAGGAAAGCACATGAATGAAGGAAATCTGACGGGCGCAATCCTGCCGCAGAGTAACGGCATCGTCGTCAAGGAGGACAACACCGATTATTTCTCGGTCATCACCGATGTGGGACGGGAGCTGATTGCTACGGCGCTGGCCTCCAAAACGCCGCTGAAACTGCTCTCCTTTGCTGTGGGAGATGGAGACGGCGGCTATGTCTACCCAGACAGGGAGATCACCCAGCTGCGCCATGAGGTGTGGCGCGGCGGATGTACTGTCACACAGGACCCCTCCAATCCCAATATGCTGGCGATCAGGACCAACATTCCGGTCGATGTCGGCGGCTGGGAGGTTCGGGAGATCGGCGTGTTTGACGAGGAGGAGCGGCTGGTCGTCTTTGCATCGGCGCCAGGATGGAGAAAACTTGCCATCACAAACGGCACCTCCAACCCGATGGAGCTGAATATCCTGATCACCGTTACCGACGCCAGCGCCATCGAGCTGAATGTCTCCTCGGACGGCGTGTCTGCGACGCTCAAGGATCTGGAAAACCACAATAACTCAGAGTTTAGTCACAAGGGACACTTCACCGACCCGAACCTGCACTTTAACGAGGAGCGCCTGACCCGTCTGCGGATGGGAACAAACTATGAGCTGACCTGTGCGAAGGTCGGCGGTGTTTTCAGCCTCACCGGTCTGCCGGAGGAGGTATCCGGAAGGGTACTCTGCTTTTTTCAGGTGCCGGAAGCCTTTGAAAAGAACGATACCTGGACACTTGGCAGCGTCCCCTATGCCGCCAAAACAACGGACGGCAAAGGGCTTCGTCCAAACAGCTTTGTCAAGGATGCTATCCTGACGGCGGTGGTGGATACGCAGACCAGGGAACTGCACTTTTCGGCACTGGGTCAGGGCGGCGGCGGTACCGTTGTCAGCAAAACGCCGCCGGACGAAACCGACGTCAACTGGTTTAATCCGGACAACCGCCTGCTGAGCGTCAACGTCTCGGGCGAGTGGCTGGCCATCGCGGGCGTTTATGGAGGATAAAGGCGATGGAGGCGATGGTTAAAGCCTGTACAAGCAATCAGCTATGTGTCCCATCGCCCTGAGATTGTCACAGCAGAAGCTGTTCCAATCTCCCAAGATGTATCAGGAAAAGAATGGTTAAAGTTTGTACAAACAACCGGTTATGCATTCCATCGCCATGAGGTTGTCGGCAAGAGCCGCCAACCTCCCGAGCTTTATTGGAAAGATAGTAAGCCTGTACGAACAACCGGTTATGCGTTCCATCGCCCTGAGGTTGTCGGCAAGAGCCGCCAACCTCCCGAGCTTTATTGGAAAGATAGTAAGCCTGTACGAACAACCGGTTATGCGTTCCATCGCC